>Ga0206102_1000077_pt1 | contig 45251 bp, 31 predicted proteins | sample 1B1Ametagenome_FD_148645 | JGI IMG/M metagenome (GOLD analysis project Ga0206102, IMG submission 148645) | Enriched microbial communities from leaf-cutter ant dump, University of Wisconsin, Madison, United States - 1B1A | ecosystem: Environmental > Terrestrial > Nest > Insects nest > Nest dump... | reverse complement strand
ACGTTGCAAGATCGATTTCCTGTTTTTTTCACGCGCTATCTTCCGTTTCTATCGTTTACCTCTACTATACCAAAATCTACTATTCTCTCAATGATGATTTGGCTCGTTGCTTAACCTGACAACATTGCCTACACTCCGCCCCCCGCTTCCTCATAAACCCCAAGAATCGCCCTGGCTTCCTCCACGATTCGTTCAGCCAGCGTCACCGGCTCCAGCACGCGCGCCAGCCGGCCCCAGCCGAGCAGCCAGCGCAACACGTCGCTTTCCTGACGGACATGCAGCGTGACGAGCAATCCGTCAGCCGTATCTTCGCATTCACTGGGGAAAAAGCCCCGCGTTTCCTTCACCCTGGCCGCCGCGTCCGCCGGAAACAGCACCTTAACCGCCAGTGTCCGGTTGTCCTCCGGCGCGTATTCCTGCATATTGAAATCGGCCGGACGGCGGAACGACTGGCCGGAGAAGCGCGCGCCGCTCATCCGATCGACGCGAAAATGGCGCATCGCTCCGCGCAGCCGGCAAAACGCCACCAGCAGCCAGCGCCCGCCGGCAAACGCCAGCCCGTACGGATCGACCTCGCGGACCGTCTCGTCGTCGCCGCTGCGCTTGTCGTAGCCGAAGCTGACGCAGCGTTCGGCGGCGATCGCTTCGCGCAGCAGCGCAAGCGCCGCGTCATAGCCGGCATCCTGCTGCACGGCGTCCGGCGGCAGTTGCAGCACGCTCAGCTGCGAGCGCAGCTGCTCGACCTCGCGGCGCACCGGTGCCGGCAGCACCGCCTCCAGCTTGCTGCGCGACGACTCGGCGCAGCGCTGATAGTGCCGGTCCAGATAAGCCGTCACGCAATCGCTGCCGAGCAGCAGCGTCAGCGCCTCTTCACCGCTGAACGTCAGCGGCGGCAGGAAATAGCCGTCCATCAGCGAATAACCGTGGCCCGGCGAGCCGACGATCGGCACCCCCGTCTCGCTCAGCGCCTGCATATCGCGGTAAATCGTACGCACGCTCGTTTCAAACAAAGCGGCCAAATCCTCGGCTCGCATGCGCTTGCGGCTTTGCAGCTCCAGCACAATCGCCAGCAGCCGATCCGTCCGGTTCATGGCCGTTCCTCCTCTCCGCTGTCCAGATCGCCGCCCCAGCCTTCGGCGGCCTCTCCGTCGTCAAATGCCTCCTCCAGCTCCGCGGCCAGCTGCTCTGCGGCCCCAAACATCCAGCAGCCTGGACGCAACGGGGCAAATCGATCGCTCCGGTAGAGCCGCAGCGCACGCTGCTCGGCGTCGGCGGCGCCCATGGCCAGCAGAAGCGTCGCCCAGCGGCCGGACGCCGGCAACGCCTCGCCGCCATACGGCGCGCGCCGCTCGCAATCGAACAACGCCGCCAAATTCCACGTCTCCAACTGCTCAGCCAACCACTCGTCGAACCGCTGCGCCCGCGCCGAGCCGCCGGACACCGCACCCCCACCTTCATCGTACTTACCACCATCAGGCATCGGCTCGCCACCATCAGTCACCGACTCGCCACCATCAGTCACCGGCTTACCACCATCAGGCATCAACTTACCACCGTCAGTCACCTGCTTGCCACCACCATCAGCCATCAGCTTGCCACCGCCAGCCATCAACCCCGGCCTGTCGGGCGCGCTTCCGCTGCCAACGACGAGCACGCCTTGACAGCGCAACTCGGCAAGCGCTTGACCGATGCGATAATGCTCCTCGGGAGCCCGCTTCGGATTCACCGACAGCGCCACCACGGGAAACTCGGCAGCGGGAAACAACAGCGTCAGCAGTTGCAAAAGGCTGCCGTCAAGCGCACGCGTCTCATCGATCGCGCAAGCGATGCCCTCCTGCTCCAGCAACCGGGCGATCTCCAGCGGCAGCGCGACATCAATCAGCACCGGCTCAGCGCTGGCTCCGCCGGCAGCGCGCCCGAGCGCAGGCCGCAGCGCAGCCCCGATCTGCTGCAGCGCGCTTTCCCAATGCGGGCTGACCGCCACGATCGCCCGCGGACGCGGCAGCAGCGAACCAAGGCGGCGCACAAAACGCGCATACGCGATATCCTCGCCCGCATGTTCCGGCACGCCGCCAGCCACAAACAAAGACGGCATCGCAATCGTCACACCAATCCCCCCGATCCTGAACACGTGTATTCCTATCATACCCCAGCCGTCAGGCAAATTCATCATCTTGCCGCGCAAACGGACGACCTGTGCCGAAACGCCAAATCCGCGTCTCTCCCGAAGCAGCCGCCGTGCAGCAAAGCAGGCATCGTGCATCGAAGTCGCGCCCCGCACGCCGTGCAACCCAACCAAGCTCCCTCATGTAAAACGGGGAACCTGCCACCGCGGCAGCCCCTGCCCTACAGCCGTATCGCTCCTGCTCTACTTCCGCCCCAGTCCGCCATCAGCAGCCCCTTCCGCCATTTTCCAAACCACACGCAGCTACTCGGAACGCGGCGCCTGCCGCACAGCGGCTGCCAGCCCCCTTAACAGCCCCCTTAACAGCCCGCCCATCCACGCAACAACCGTGCATGAATCCCGCTCCATCTGCCAAAACTAGCATATGCCCACACCATAAAGGAGGACCTGTCCATGCACAACCTGTGGCGTTTCTTGTCCGAATACTGGATTTCGCTTTGCGTGCTCGCCGGCGTGGCGCTGGCCGTACGTTATGTTTACAAAAATAAGGACAAGCTGCTGCTCGGGCCCGATGACCGCAAGTAGAAGCTATGTCCTTACCTTTGCCCCGCTATCCCTCAAACAGCTTGCGCTCCTTCTCCGACTGGCGGTACGGCACCGGCTGGTCGTCGAACATCGGCAAGCGCAGGCGAATCGTCGTCCCCTCCCCGCTCCAACTGCGGATCGTCACGCCGTATTCCTTGCCGGACAGCAGCTTGATTCGCTCGTCGACATTGCGGATGCCGTAGCCGATATTCGCTCCGCTGGTGCTCCAGATTTGCTGGATCGTCTCTTCCTTCATCCCCAGCCCGTTATCGATAATTTCAAAAATAAACGTATCGCCCTCGCGCCGCCCGGTAATTTTGATCGAAATCATGTCGTCATACCAGGCGTGCTCCAGCACATTTTCCACAAACGGCTGAAAAATAAACTTCACCGTCCGGTATTGCATAATCTCCGGGTCGATGTCGTATTCATCCTTGATCCGGTCGGCGTAGCGGATTTTCTGAATCGCCATATACGCCTGAATTTGCTGGACCTCGCGGTCAACTGTCGTATACGTCTCGCCCTTGCTTAGCGTCAGCCGGTAAAAACGCGCCAGATTGCGAATCATCTCATGCAGCTTTTCGACGTCCCCGAACTGCGCCATCCGGCTGATCGAAGAAAACGTGTTGTACAGAAAATGCGGATTCACCTGCGATTGCAGCATATTCAGTTCGATTTCCTTTTTTTGCAAATTGCTCAGATACACTTCTTCAATCAGCTTGTCGATCGTCGAAGCCATGTCGTTAAACGCGTTGGCGACCAACGTAAATTCGTCGTTGCCCTTGTAGTGAATCCGCTTGTTGAACTGCCCTTCCTGAAACGCGTTCAGCGAGGAGCCCAGCTTGTCGATGCGCTTGGACAAAAATTTCGAGATCACGTAGCTGATCGCGCTGAGAATCAGCGCAAGCAGCAAGCAGACGCCAATCGTCACATTGCGCACCCGGTCGGCGTTCTCGCGCAGCGTCGAGTTCGGGAACAAGCCGGTCAACGTCGCGTTCAAATTTTGCAGCGGCATGTCGATGCGCAGCGCGTCGCTGCGGTTCAGGCCCGCCGTAATCTGCCCCGTCCCTTCGGTCGAGGAGCTGATCAAAAGCGGCTGCTGCCGTTCGTCCAGCACCATCAATTCGGCGGCGGCGCCCAACTTGTCGGAGGCGGCCGCCGACAAAACATCGGACAACCGGACCGTAAACCGCAGCAGCCCGACCTCCTTGAGACTTTCCAGATCGATCAGCGGGCGCAGCAACGAGATATTGCCGCTGTTTTTGTCACCGCCCACCTGCTTCCAGACAATGCTGTTATACTCAAGGTGCAGGTTTCTGTACCAGTCCTCAGACATAATCCGGTCGGCATACAACAGCGCATACTGGCGGCCCTTGATTTCCGAATCGGTCACATCGCTAAAATACAGCTCGCTCAGCCAGTGGTTGTACAAATACAGCTTGACGCTCACTTCGGTGTTCGGCATGTTCATTGCGCTTTCGATTTTCGGCACGACATATTGCGTGGTGACGTAAAAGCGCTCCCAGTCGACAATGTTGTTCGACAAATATTTGGCCAGCAGTTGGTCGGAATACAGTTGCTCCGAGCCGCGTACGATATCCTGCATGCGGAAGTCGATGTTGTTGCTGATTTGCTGCATGGCAATTTGCAGGTTGTTTCTTGTTTGCGCTTCCAAAGCATGAATCGACGAATAATAATAATACGTGCCCATCGTAATCAGCGGCACCATCACCAGCAGCAAATAGGAGATCAGCAGCTTGAAGCTGAACGGGATGAAACGTTTTGGCTTGGTCATCGATGATCAACTCTGCTTTCTGTAGTCGCCCGGCGAAATGCCGAAGTGCTCTTTGAACTGTCTGCTGAAATACGCCATATTTTTAAAGCCGACCTGGTAGGAAATTTCGTAAATTTTCAGCTTGGACGTGCTCAGCAGTTGGCGGGCCAACTCCATCCGTTTGCGGGCGACGTGCTCGCCGAAATTTTCGCCCATCTGCTCCTTGAACAACACGCCCAAATGATTCGGCGAATACGAAAAATAGTTCGCGACCTCGCGCAGTGTAATTTCTTCGGAAAGCCGCTCATCGATATATTGTTCGATTTCCTGGAACAGCTTGCGGTTTTTATTTTGCTTCTTCAAATAAAGCATTTCGGAAATTTCGAACAGCACGCGGCGCAGCCAGCGCTGGATATCGTCGACCGTATCAAACGAATGAACGATGTCCCACTGCTTCAAATCCCAGCCGAGCAAGCTCTGGAACGTTTCATTCAGCTGCCGGAGGTAGGAATCAAGCTTGGTCATCACATGGATCGAAAAATTGTACACCGTAACCCGGTGCTCGAACCGCTGCACAAGCTGGAACAGCTCCTCGAGACTGTCGACGATTTTCACCAGACTGTAGGAAGCCATTGCGGTAAAAATTTCGTTCAAAATCTGGTCGATATCCTTGCTTTCGCTCGGTTTCGTCTGTTTTTCGGTCTTGGCCGTGATCAGCCGGTTTTTGCCGAGAAACATTTTGCCGCCAATCAGCGTTTTCGCCTGCAGGTACGATTGAGGCAATCCTTCGGGTCCCTCCGCCGCCTCGCCGGCGGCAATCGTCACCGAATGCCCCGTCGCCTCCGTGACATGGCGCAGCAGTTGCTGCAGCTCAGCCTCGCTGTTCCGCTCGGGCGGCTCGCACAAAGCGACGCCGATCTGGTAATGCGAAGCGCGGCACGTCCAGCCAAGCCGCTGCTCTTCGATATACGCCGTAATCTCGCTGAGCAACTGCTCGGTATCGCCCTGCAGCCGCTCGCCCGACGACGGGCCGGACTTGACGACATCGTCAACTTCGATGAACGCGGCGCGCGAGCGGCCTTGCAGTTCGGGGGCGTAGTCCGCCAGCAGCTTGGCAAGCGTCTCGCCGGCAAGTGCCCCCTCCAGCAGTTGCAAGACAAAATTGCTGCGGATAAATTCGCGCGCGCCAGGCTGGAGCCGCTCGGGCGGGGCGGATTTTTTGCGTTTTTCCTCCAGCTCGGCCACCGTGCGTTTTAAGGTTTCGACAATTTCTTTATCATCCACGGGCTTGAGAATGTAGCCATCGGCTTTCAGTGCAATCGCCTGCTTGGCGTATTGAAAATCCTCATAGCCGCTAATAAATACGATGCTCAGCTCCGGGTGAACCTCCAGCGCCTTCTTCGCCAGTTCAATGCCGGACAGCATCGGCATCTTGATATCGGTAATCAGCAGGTCGACCTCATGCTCCTCCAAATACCGCAGCACCTGCAGCGGCCGATAGTCGGCATGCACCACCTCGATGCCGAGCTGCTGCCAGGGTACGAAGCGGACCAGACCTTCCAGGTCGTAGTTTTCATCATCCACCAGAACGGCTTTGTACAAGAGGATCGTCTCCTTTCCGAACGCATACAAAAAGGTATACTTGTAATCCAAGTATACCCTCTTGCCGCGCCAGCGTGAAGACCGGCCCTATTTTCCCATTTTGGCGACATTATCCTGCCAGACTTTCGTTTTCCAGGCCAGCACTTTATCGTAGCCGATTTTGACGGCGTCCTGCTGGGTCTGGTCGACGATTTTTTTCACGTCCTCATCGCTTTTGGCGAAGATCATTTTGGCGATTGCTTGCTTGTATTGATCCTTGAGGCGCTGCATGATGATGCCTTCCTCGGAATTGGGAGCCGGGTCGAGGTTGGCGAAGGCGGTCGTGTTCATCGACGTCTTGAACGAAATGTTCGCTTGCGCCATCGCGCCCCAGTCTTGCGCTTCCTCGGGCAGCATCTGCTCGCGCTTCGCTTTCGTGCCGTCGACGTAGGAGGTATTGCCGTTCCAGTTGTATTCGCCGATATGCAGCTCGTCATAAGCCTTCGGATCGCGGTGAATGTACGCGTCGTTCGGAATCGGCACGCCGTCCTCGATCTTGTCGTAGAACATCCCCGGCGGCCCAAAGAACAGCACCTGCTGGCCTTCCGGGCTCGACGCCCAGTTCATGTAGGCGAAAACCGCTTCGGGGTCCTTGGCGTTTTTCGTAATGACGTTGACGTTCCAGCCCAGCGAGCTGTAGCCGGACGGGAACACTTTGTTTTTGTCCACGCCTTCCTTGTGCACCGGCCAGATGACGAGATATCCGTCCTCGGGGTCCTTGGCCTGCAGCGCATTGTTCGCTTCGCGTCCAAGCCCTTCGACAACCGCGTCGTAGGCGGCAAACACGGCGGTGCGCCCGACCATCAACTTCTCCTTGATCATTTCGCGCGATTGCGTGAACAAGTCCTTTGTCGTCAAATTCTCGCGGTACAGACGGCTGGCGAACGTCACCGTATCGAGGAACGCCGGGTCCTGATAAATCGATTTCAATTGACTGCCATCCGGCACGCCGAACATCAGCCCCGCCCCCGGCGAAATAAAGCCCGGCGTCCGGTCGTTGGCCGCCCCGCTGTAGAGCATGCCAACCATCTGCACATCCGCTCCGTCGCGCACCTCGCCCGCGTCAAACGGTACGGCGTTCGGATATTTCTCCTTGACCTGCTTCAAGTAAGCATACAGATCGTCCCACGTTTCCAGCTTCGGCGAGCCAAGCGCCTTGTATATTTTTTTCTCGACGATGTAGGCCGCGTTGCCATTGCCCTTGTCGCCGCTGATGAACCAGTTCGGAATCTGGTACAACTTGCCGTCCGGGCTGCGCAGCAGGTTGAGCGTCTGCTCGCCGATGTTTTTCTTGAACTCGGGGTATTTCTCCAGATACGGGTCCAGCGCCACCAGCTTGCCGGCCTGCTGCAGCCGCTCGACGTCCTTGCCACGGTCCAACACGATGACGTCCGGCAGCTCGTCGGAGACGATCATCGAATTGAGCTTTTGCGCCGCCGCGCCGTTGGGCTCGATCGGATCGACCTTGACCTGCAAATTATCGGTAATCCATTTCGTGTGCGGCAAATCGTCCCACTTGTGGAACGTCACCCAGTCATAGTTGACATACATGCTGAACTCAATCGGCTTCACCTTGCTTTGCGCATCGGCGTTCGGGTTCGCGCTCGGCGCAGCCGATTCCGCGGCTGCTGTCGTCGTTGGTGCGGCCGACGGGGCGGGCGACGCCGTATCGCTGCTGCAGGCCGACAACGTCAACCCGGCGCCAAGCAGTGCAGCCAGCACTAATGAATACGATTTCAAAAATTTCATGCGGAATCTCTCCTCCTGACAACGGTTGCTCGGGCCACTGCTGCGCTTCTTCTCGCTGAACCGGGCTCGCGGCTTGAATACTCCTATCTTAGCCGCTTGGGAGGGCACAATCCAGTTCACGAATCAACGAATTGTATTCGGTATCAACGATTTGGAAAGTCTGACAGGAACCCCCTCGCTTCAAAAGAGTGCTCCAAGCGCCCCCTCTTCCTTACTCTTAAGGAGCAACTCTTCGAAAACCGGAGTGAAGTCCACATCCTTAATCGCGCCGTAGTGGCTGACGAAATAATTTTTCATGTAATCCTCATGTTTGCGCACAGCCCTTTCCCCCGTTGTGCCGAAGTGCTAAACCCCTATCCCCCCTGGACATCCACACAAAAAAAACTCCACAGCATACCGCCGCGGAGCTTCACACGATCCAATTAATACCGGTCCATGATCAACTGCGTTTTCAACGAATCTTGCGCGAGGAACCAGCCCTGCGTCTGCAAATAGGCAATCAGGTCGTCATGTTTTTGCGCAGCGGTCGTGCGGCTGGTCGTTTTGAACGAAATTTCCACGATGTAGTCCGTGCCCGTGCCGGCGGCGTTCAGGATCGGCCAAATCTCGATGTATGTCTTTATCCCGCTCCAAGTGCCCGTATAACGCTTGGCCAGCACCGGGCCGTATTTGCGCGAATCGTCCAGCATGTCCTCGCCCCAGCCGTTGTACAACCAGTCGTCCAGCTTGCCCGGCACATGGTCGCTCAACAGGTCGCGGCTGTCGCTGGCCGAAGGCAGGTCCATGCCGTGGTAGCCGGATTTCTTGCCGGTTTTGTCATTGGAAATGCTCAGCGTCTGGTTCTGATAGCCCCACTCGACCTGGGCATCGTAATTCGTGTCCGTGGCGTCAAAACCTTCCGTGTTGGCCAGCGTCAGCGCCGCGTCGATCTGGCCCCCGCTGATTGGATAGCGCTTTTTGTACGTCAGCTCAAAATCATCCTCGCCCTCCATCTTGCGGATGCGCGCGACCCAGCCGGCATCGTACATGTCCTGATCGCCAGTGTCCATGAACTGCACATTCATCTTCGTCACCGTGTCCGGCATGCCGAAGGTGCTGCGCACACCGCTTTTCAGCTTGTGATCGGAGCCAAGCACCACCATCGGGTTCATCAACAGCTTGACCTCATAATCCGGCACCATATTGGCCGCCGCCTTCGCCGGCTGCTTCGGCGTCACCACCGTGCCAACCGCCACCGCTCCGAGCAGCAGAGCTGCTGCCCCGAGCCCCATCCGTTTGTGGTTCATTCCTCATCCATCCCCTTCCATTCATCGCGTAATCGGCTTTCAAGTCCGACTCTAACGGATGAATGTCACGGACATGTTAACGGCGTGTGGAGTTTTTATGTAGAGGGATACGTTTAGATACGATAACGGCTTTTAAATGCGAAAATCGCATCGACAGCCTGACGATACCCGCCTGATTGGCGAAAGGATGCTCTTATACCGGCAGCGGCTTTTTGGAAAGACGGGAGGGTTAACACCTGATCGGCTGCTTCGCGCAGCTGCTGGGCGGACAAGCTTTGCATGGATAGCGGCAGGCCTGCGCCGATAGCGGCGACTTGCCGGGCAATGAGCGGTTGATCGGCGCTTTGCGGGATGACAATCAGCGGAACGCCATAATAAAGGGCTTCATGGGTGCTGTTCATGCCGCCATGCGTAATGAATAATTTCGTGCAGGGCAACAATTCCGTTTGCGGCACGTAATTTTTGACGATGAAATTTGCCGGAATTTCCCCTAAATCAGCCAGAGAGGTTCTCTGGCCAATCGACATGACCACCGTATGCTCCGTGTTTCCGAACGCCTCAAAACAAAGCTTATAGAAATCAACAGCCTGGTTAAACACCGTGCCCAGCGAAATGTAAATAAGGCTTTTCCCCTGGATTGCCGCCAAGTCGAAGTCGGCGGAAGCAACTCGTGCCGAGATCGACGGCCCTACAAACTGATAAGTCGAATCAAACGCCTCGCCATCCGGCTGAAACGCCCTTGTCGTATAGACGAGGGTAAGCGGCGCAGGATTGCAAAACACTTCGTAAGGAGAACGGATCTCCACCTGATAGTTGATCTGCACCGCTGCCGCCAGGCTTTGGAAAGTATCGTGGATCGGTTTCACAATGTCGGCAGGGACTTGGAGCGAAAAAGCTTCCAGCATGGCATCAAAAGCGGCCGGCGTCTGCGCAAATGACGTACAAGAGCTGATCGCAGGCAGTTGAAGCATCTGGGCAAGCATACGCCCGCAACCGAACATGGAATCATGGATGATGTAATCAAAATGCTCTCCCTGAATCTGCTCAAGCACGCTGGGAATGACGACATCTGCGGTCAGCAACAGGCCGTTGATTCTTTCAAGCGCATACCGTCTTCCGCCGGCGATAAAAGCCTGGATCAACTTGTGGCCGTCCAAGGTCCGTACCAAGGCGCCCGTCTGCTCCACCCGCTCCCGAAAAGCCTCGACACAGACATACACAACCTCCTCCCCGCGCGAAATCAGCTCCTGCACAACGCCCAGCGTAGGATTGATATGCCCCTCGGAACCGCCATTGACAAATAAAACACGAGCCATTTCCACCACTCCCCGGGAACCCATTTCCCAAATTATGTAAAAATAAAAAGGACTTGCTCTCCATTACGGAATCAAGTTTATCATAGTACAAGACGGAAAAATTACCAAACCTTCAACCGGGCAGGAATCGACTGCTGGCAAAAAAAAGCGGCGCCCCCGTAACCGGGAACGCCGCTGCGCGAATGCTTTTGCGGGGAAAGTGTCACCCGCTTATCCGCCAAAAACTGTCTTAGACCAAAGCCTTCAACGCTTTCATCGCAATATCCGTGCGGAAATGCTTGCCGTCGAACTGGATGCGCTCCGCTTCGGCATACGCCTTGGCGCGCGCTTCCACGATGTCCTTGCCGAGTCCGGTAATGCCAAGCACGCGGCCGCCGTTCGTGACGATCTGGCCGTCCTCGCGCAAAGCGGTGCCGGCGTGGAACACGATGGCATCCTGCACCTGGTCAAGCCCGCTGATCGGCAGGCCCTTCGGATATGAGCCCGGATAACCCTGCGAAGCGACGATCACGCAGACGGCCGCTTCGTCGCTCCATTCAATCGGCTGCTCGGCCAACGTGCCGTTGATCACGGCCATGAAGATGTCGAGCAGATCGGTTTTCAGGCGCGGCAGGATGACCTGCGTCTCGGGATCGCCGAAACGCGCGTTAAACTCGATCGTCTTGACGCCTTGCGGCGTCAGGATCAGGCCGGCGTACAACACGCCCTTGAACGGGCGGCCTTCCTTGACCATCGCCTCGGCCGTCGGCTGGACGATCTTGTCGATCGCTTCCTGCACGATCGCTTGCGGGATATGCGGCAGCGGGGAATACGTGCCCATGCCGCCCGTGTTCGGGCCTTCGTCGTTGTCGAAGACAGGCTTGTGGTCCTGCGACGGCACCATCGGGCGCACCGTCGTACCGTCGACGAACGCCAGCAGCGACATCTCCTGCCCGGTCAGAAACTCCTCGATCACAACCTTTGCGCCAGCGGAGCCGAATACTTGATCGAGCATAATGTCGCGCAGCGCCGCTTCCGCTTCTTCCATCGTGCGCGCGACCGTGACGCCTTTGCCCGCGGCCAGACCGTCGGCCTTGATCACGATCGGCGCCGATTGGCTGTGCAGATAAGCGAGCGCCGGCTCGTAAGCATCAAAGCTGGCGTAAGCCGCCGTCGGGATGTTGTATTTGTGCAGCAGGTCTTTCGTGAATACTTTGCTGCCTTCGATGATCGCGGCATTGGCCCGCGGGCCAAACGCCGTAATGCCTTCGGCCTCCAGATGATCGACAAGGCCGGCGGCCAGCGGATCGTCAGGCGCAACCATCACCATATCGATGTGCTGCTCCTTGGCAAACGCGCTGATCCGCTCGAACTCCAGCTCGCCAATCGGCACGCATTCGGCCAGACCGGCAATACCGCCGTTGCCCGGCGCGCAGAACAACTTGCTCACCTTAGAGCTTTGGCTTAAGGCCCAGACGATGGCGTGCTCGCGCCCGCCCCGTCCGATAACGAGAATACGCATCGCGTTAATCCCCTCTCCTAGTGTTTAAAATGCCGCACGCCGGTCATCACCATCGCCAGGCCGTATTCATTGGCGACGCGGATCGACTCTTCATCCCTGATCGAGCCGCCCGGTTGAATCACCGCGGTAATGCCGGCCTTCGCCGCCAGCTCCAGCGTGTCGCCCATCGGGAAGTAGGCGTCGGAGGAAAGCACAGCGCCCTGCGCTTTGTCGCCGGCTTGCTCGATGGCGATTTTCGCCGCGCCAACGCGGTTCATTTGGCCTGCGCCAACGCCAACCGTCATATCGTCCGCAACCAATACGATCGCGTTCGATTTCACATGCTTGACGACCTTCCAGGCAAACAGCAACTGCTTCAATTCGGCTTCCGTCGGCTGGCGTTCGGTGACAACTTTCAGATCGGCTTCGCTCAGTTGGTACGCGTCGCTGTCCTGGACGAGCATGCCGCCTTCAACGGTCGTAATGACCGGCTCGGCTTTGCGGCCTGCCGCTTGATCGAGACCGCTCACTTTCAGCAGGCGGATGTTTTTCTTTTTGGCCAAAATATCGAGCGCCGCCGGCGAAAAGCTTGGAGCAATGACGATTTCGAGGAAAATCTCATGCAGCAGTTGCGCCGTCGCTTCGTCGATTTCGCAGTTCGCCGCGACGATGCCGCCGAAAATCGAAGTTGGATCGGCTGCATACGCTTTTTGGTAAGCTTCCAGCACATTGCTGCCGATGCCTACGCCGCAAGGGTTCATATGCTTGACCGCGACCACGGCCGGCTCGCTGAATTCCTTAACGATTTGCAGCGCTGCGTTGGCGTCGTTGATGTTGTTGTAGCTCAGCTCTTTGCCGTGCAACTGCTCGGCGGTTGTGATGTTGTCGGCCGCTGCGTTCGGCTTGCGGTAGAAAGCCGCTTTCTGGTGCGGGTTCTCCCCGTAGCGCAGCTCCTGTACTTTTTCGTATGTAACGGTGTAACGCTCAGGATAAACCTCGCCCACCTGCTTGGACAAATAGTCGGAGATAAGGGCATCGTAAGAGCCGGTGTGGCGGAATACTTTGGCCGCCAGCTTTTTGCGCGTAGCAAGCGTCGTATCGCCGCCGGCACGCACTTCCTCCAGCACCTGCGCGTAATCGGCCGCATCGACGACGACCGTGACGAAAGCGTGGTTTTTCGCTGCTGAACGCAGCATTGTCGGGCCGCCGATATCGATATTTTCGATGGCGTCCTCATAGGTGACGTCCGGTTTGGCGATCGTTTCGGCAAATGGATACAGGTTGACTACGACCAGATCGATATAATCGAGGCCCAGCTCCTTCATGCTCGCTTGATGCTCCTCGTTGTCGCGAACGGCCAGCAAGCCGCTATGTACGGCCGGATGCAGCGTTTTGACGCGCCCGTCCATAATTTCCGGGAAACCCGTTACCTCTGAAATGCCGATCACCGGAACCCCGCTGTTTTTCAGCAAGCTTTGCGTTCCGCCTGTCGAAATGATCTCCACGCCCAACTTCGCCAGCTCGCCTGCGAACTCCACAATGCCGGTTTTGTCCGATACGCTGATTAATGCTCTTTTGATAGCCACTGCCCGCTTCCTCCTTTTTATCGTTGACACTATGAAACACGGCGAAAATAAGCTACCTGCGGCCGCCAGGGGCTCCACCCGCCGGTGCTGCTCCCTTGGCGACGCGCCGGGCGCTTCTTCACCACATGTGCATAAAGCTATTTGCGGATCGTCACCCGGCGCCCGTCCAGCCGGACGCGGCCCTCGCGGTGCCAGCCGATCACCTGCGGCAGCAGTTCATGCTCGACGGCATGAATGCGCTCCGTAATCGACTCCTCCGTTTCCAGTTCGTGAATCTCGATGCTGCGCTGGGCGATGATCGGCCCGGAATCCAGCCCGCCGTCGACATAATGCACGGTCACGCCCGTCAGCTTGACGCCGTATTCGTAAGCTTGGCCAATCGCGTCCACGCCCGGAAAAGCCGGCAGCAGCGAAGGGTGGATATTGATCATCCGTCCGTAATACGGATCGATCAGCGCATGCGTAATGATCCGCATGTAACCGGCCATGACGATCAGATCGACGCCGCGCGCTTCCAGTTCCTTGAGAATAAGCGCCTCGTAGTCCTCGCGGCTGTGGAACTCCTTCGGCCGGAAGACAAAGGTGGGAACGCCCGCTTCCTCGGCCCGCCTCACGACATAAGCCGACGGACGGTCGCAGATGAGCAGCTCGATGCTGACATCCAGCTTGCCCGCGCGCACGCGGTCGACGATCGCCTGAAAGTTCGAGCCGCTGCCCGAAGCAAAGATCGCAATGCGATAAGGCAACATGTGACTCACCGACTCCTTGTAAAATAGGTACGGGAAGCCGACGGCAATGCCGGCCTCCCGGTAATATGTGTGCGCCCGCCAAAGGCTGGCTCCAGCGTCAATCGCAAGCGCAGCCGATTTTGGTCAAATCGACGATTTCCGTCGGATAGCTGTTGTCAAAGCACGCCATGCAATAGCCGCTTTGCTTGCCGGTCGAACCTTCGCCGATCGATTCCAGCAGCCCTTCGTGGCTGAGGAAATGCAACGAGTCGGCGTTGATCGCCTTGCGGATTTCCTCAAGCGTTTGCTGGGCGGCGATCAGCTCCTTGCGCGACGGCGTATCGATCCCGTAATAGCAAGGGTTCATAAACGGCGGCGAGGAGATGCGCACATGCACCTCGGTCGCACCGGCTTCGCGCAGCAGGTTGACGATGCGCAGGCTGGTCGTGCCGCGGACGATCGAATCGTCGATCATCACGACACGCTTGCCTTCGACGACCTTGCGCACGGCGCTCAGCTTCATCTTGACGCCCTGCTCGCGCAGCTCCTGGCTCGGCTGGATGAACGTCCGGCCGGTGTAGCGGTTTTTGATCAAGCCCAGCTCGTACGGAATCCCCGTCTGCTCGGCAAAGCCGATCGCCGCCGAAATGCTCGAATCCGGCACGCCCGTCACGACATCGGCGTCGACGAACGCTTCGGCCGCCAGCCGCTTGCCCATCCGCTTGCGCGCCGCGTGAATGTTGATCGTGTCGATGTCGCTGTCCGGCCGCGCGAAGTAGATGTATTCCATCGCGCAGATCGCCCGCTGGCCGCCGACGGCGAAGCGGTCCTCATGCAAGCCGTCACGGTCCAACACCAGCAGCTCGCCCGGCTTCATATCGCGGTAATACGTGCCGCCAACAGCGTCGAACGCGCACGTCTCCGACGCGAACAGGTAGGCGTTGCCGAGGCGGCCGATCACGAACGGCCTTAAGCCGTTCGGGTCCAGCGCCGCGATCAGCTTGTCGCGCGTCAGGATCAGGAAGGCGAAGCCGCCGACGACCTGCTGCAGCGCGTCCTTAACGGCATCGACGATATCGTCGTGCTTCGAGCGCGCGATCAGGTGCGCCAGCACCTCGGTGTCGCTTGTCGTCTGGAAGATCGAGCCTTGCTTTTCCAGATTGCGTTTGATGATATTGGCGTTGTCCAGGTTGCCGTTCGTCGCGATCGCCAGATCGCCCTCGCGGTATTTGAACACGAGCGGCTGAGCGTTGGCCAGCTTGCTTTCGCCCGCCGTCGAATAACGGACGTGGGCAATCGCCGACGAGCCGGTCAGCGGCGCCAGCGTTTCGCTGTTGAACACTTCCTTGGCCAGTCCCATGCCGCGGTAATATTGAAAATGATCCGGGTCGGCCGTGCAGATGCCCGCGCTTTCCTGGCCGCGGTGCTGCAAAGCGTGCAGCCCGTAATAACACAAGGAGGACGCATCGGGATGACCAAACACCCCGAATACGCCGCACTCCTCGTTCAGTTTGTCAAACAGTCCGCTATGGCCGCTGACACCCTCGTTGTAAAAATCGCCTGTCCACAGCTTTACTGCATCAGACATGGGATCGCACCCTTCCAGATCGTTTCCAGCTCCTGAACCGAAGTCTGGATGCCCAACACGCCGTTCACGGTAATACTCAGCTCGGAGCCGCCAACGGTTCCCAGCTCCTGGTAAAGCACGCCTTGCGAAGCGACCCAATGCTTGAGCGCATCCGCTTTATCCTGGGAAGCCGTCAGCAGCATCCGCGATTGGCTTTCGCTGAACAGCGCCCAGTCCGCGCGCAGCTCGGTGTTGACGGCCACGCTGGCGCCTTTGCCGCCGCTGATGCTGCTTTCGGCCAGCGCCACGGCCAGACCGCCTTCGGACAAGTCATGCGCCGAAGCGACCAGCCCTTCCTGAATCGCCTTCAGCACGGTGGCCTGCAGGCGTTTCTCCACCGCCAGATCAAGCGCCGGCGGGCGTCCTTCCGTTACGCCGTGAAGGACATATTGGAATTCGCTGCCGCCCAGCTCCGCTTTCGTCTCGCCGAGCAGAATAATGACATCCCCGTCATTTTTGAAACCTTGGGTGGTAATATGATCGAGATCATGCACCAGACCGACCATGCCAACAACCGGCGTCGGGTAGATCGCGCCTTTGGCGTTTTCGTTGTACAGCGATACGTTGCCGCCGATCACCGGCGCGTTCAGCTCGCGGCATGCTTCGGCCATGCCGTCGACCGCTTTTTCCAGCTGCCAGAAAATTTCCGGCTTCTCCGGGCTGCCGAAGTTCAGGTTGTCCGTTACCGCCAGCGGCTCAGCGCCGGAGCAGACGATGTTGCGCGCCGCTTCGCTCACGGCGATCCGTCCGCCCACTTCGGGGTCGAGGTAGACGTAACGGCTATTGCAGTCGGTCGTCATCGCCAGCGCCTTGCGCGTACCGCGCAGCGCCACGACGGCGGCGTCCGAACCCGGACGCACAACGGTTTCCGTTCGCACCATGTAATCGTATTGGTTGTACACCCATTCCTTGCTCGCCACCGTCGGTGAAGCCAGCACCTGCTTGAGCGCACCCGTCAAATCCGTCACTTCGGGGTAACGGGTCGTGTCGATGCTTGCGCTTTCCGCATAATAAGCCGGTTCCTGACTTGGCTTGTTGTACACCGGGCACTCGTCGACGAGCGCGCCGACCGGCATATCGCCAACCACTTCGCCGTGGTGGATCAGACGCAAGCGGCCGTTGTCGGTCACTTTGCCAACTTTGGCGCAATGCAGGCCCCAACGCTCGAAAATGCCCTTCGCTTGCGCCTCATGCTGCGGCTCGACGACAAACAACATGCGCTCCTGCGACTCGGACAACATCATTTCATAAGCCGTCATGCCTTCCTCGCGCTGCGGCACCTCGTCGAGGTACAGCTCCATGCCGTTGCCGGCCTTGCTGGCCATCTCCGCGCTGGAGCAGGTCAAACCCGCCGCGCCCATATCCTGAATGCCAAGCACGATCCCGGAATCGATCAATTCCAGACAAGCTTCCAGCACCAGCTTCTCCATGAACGGGTCGCCGACCTGCACTGCCGGACGTTTCGCTTCCGACTCGGCCGTCAGCTCCTCGGAGGCGAAGGTCGCACCGTGGATGCCGTCGCGGCCCGTGGCCGGTCCGACGTAGAACACCGGGTTGCCGACGCCTTTGGCGACGCCGCGCTGGATTTTATCGTGATCGATGATGCCGACGCACATCGCGTTGACGAGCGGGTTGCCTTCATAGCTCTCGTCGAACATCACTTCGCCGCCCACCGTCGGGATGCCGATGCAGTTGCCATAGCCGGCGATGCCGGATACCACGTGCTCGAACAAATATTTGACGCGATCATTCGTCAGCTTGCCGAAGCGCAGCGAGTTCAGCAGCGCCACCGGACGCGCGCCCATCGAAAAGATGTCGCGGATGATGCCGCCCACGCCGGTCGCCGCGCCCTGATAAGGCTCGATCGCCGAAGGGTGGTTATGGCTTTCGATTTTGAACACAACCGCCTGATTGTCGCCGATATCGACGATGCCCGCGCCTTCGCCCGGTCCCATCAGCACGCGCGGTCCGGTGACCGGGAACTTGCGCAGCACCGGCTTCGAGTTTTTATAGGAGCAATGCTCCGACCACATGACGCTGAATACGCCGATTTCCACGTAGTTCGGGTTACGTCCGAGGAAGCCGCAAATTTTCGCATATTCTTCGTCGGTGACACCCATCATCTTGTAGATTTTCTGGTCCGCGATTTGCTGAGCATTCGGCTCCTTAGCGGATAGCTGCTGCGTCATGTTTTTCCCTCCACGTACTCAAAATCGATGTGAACATCCGCTTGCCGTCGGCCGAGCCGAGCAGCTCGTGAATGGCCCGTTCGGGATGGGGCATCATACCAACGACATTGCCCGCTTGATTGCAAATGCCCGCGATATCGTCCAGCGAACCGTTCGGGTTGTTGCCGGCTTCATAGCGGAACACGATCTGGTTATTTTCTTGCAGCTCTTTAAGCGTGTCGGCGTCGCAATAGTAGTTGCCTTCGCCGTGCGCAATCGGAATGTCGATCAGCTCGCCCTCTGCATAATCGCGAGTGAACGCCGTCGTGTTGTTGACGACTTGCAGCTTCGCCTGATGGCAGCGAAACTTCATGCCGTTGTTGCGCAGCAGCGCACCCGGCAGCAGCCGCGCTTCGGTCAGCACCTGGAAGCCGTTGCAAATGCCGAGAATGTATTTGCCTTCCTCCGCCGCCTTCACAACCGCCTTCATCACGTTCGTGAACTGGGCGATCGCTCCGCAGCGCAAGTAGTCGCCGTAGGAAAATCCGCCCGGCACGAGGATGCAGTCATAGGCGGACAAATCGTCCGCCGTATGCCATACGTAATCGACCGGCTGGCCGATGGTGTCTTCGATCGCCTTGTAGCAGTCGATGTCGCAATTGGACCCCGGAAATACGAGAACCGCAAAATTCATGGCGTTGCCCTCCTTCATTCAATCCCTTTGTGTGGCCTAAGCCAGTTCGTAGCGGTAATCCTCAATAACCGTGTTGGCGAGCAGCTTTTCGCACATTTCCTTGATCCGCGCTTCGGCTTCCGCTTGGCCCACCGACCCCAGCTCCAGCTCCAGGTATTTGCCGATCCGCACCTTGCCCACCTCTTCAAATCCCATCGAATGCAGCGCGCCTTGCACCGCTGTTCCCTGCACGTCCAGAACGTTTTGTTTAATCGTCACGTAAACGGTCGCTTTCATCTCTCGTTCTCCTCCTTTGCCCTATTCGCCCATCAGCCGATGGCGTATTTCTGTATATCTGCGGGACGTTTCTTCGACTACCGCTTGCGGCAGCTCGTCCGGCTCGCTGTTTTTATCCCAACCCGACCCAGCCAAATACGTGCGGACCGGCTCTTTATCCATGGAATCGATCTCGATATCAAGCGCATATTTGTCCTTCGACCAATAACGCGACGAATCCGGCGTAAACAACTCGTCGATGATGATCACTTCGCCGCCGTAAATGCCAAATTCAAACTTGGTGTCCGCCAGCACAATGCCGCGGCTCGCGCAATAATCGCGGGCCAGCGTATACAGCTGGATGCTTTTGTCCTGCAGCTCCAGCGTCAGCGCTTCGCCAACGAGCTCCTTCATCTGCTCGACGGAAATATCCTCGTCGTGGCCGACATCGTTTTTGGCTGCGGGGGTAAAAATCGGCTCTGCGAACGCCTCGTTCTTGCGCAGGCCTGCGGGCAGCTTCTGCCCGTTGATTTCACCCGTTTGCTGGTATTGCCGCCAGCCGTTGCCGGTGATGTAGCCGCGCACGACGCATTCGATCGAAATGCGCTCCGCCTTCTTCGCCACCATGATGCGGTCCTTGAGCAGCTCGCGCGCCGCGGCGTCGGGAATGATGTCCGCCAGCCGCTCCACATCGGTATGCACCACGTGATTGTTCATCAAACCGGACGTCTTGTCGAACCAGAACTTGCTGAGCGTATTCAGCACGTAGCCTTTGTCCGGCACGCCCGGACGGAGAATATAATCGAAAGCGGAAATGCGGTCCGTTACGACGATCAGAAAATGTTCTCCGAGGTCGTACAGCTCGCGCACCTTGCCTTTGTGCACCAGCGGCGCCTTGATCAGCGCCTGTGCGGTATCCAGTGCCGCGTTTGCCACCAGGTCACGTCCCTTCTTTATTTCAAACCCAAACGGTCAAAAATCGTATCCACGTGCTTCAAATGCCAGCTCGGGTCGAAGCAGTCGGCCAGTTCCTCGGCGCTCAGCGCCTCGGTGATCGCCGGCGTCGCGTTCACGATGTCGCGGAACGAGCGCTGCTCCTCCCACGCCTGCATCGCGCGCGGTTGCACCGTGTCGTACGCCTGCTCGCGGCTGAAACCCTTGTCGATCAGCTTCGTCAGCACGCGGCCGGAAAACGGCACGTCGTACGTGCTGCGCATGTTGCGCTTCATGTTCTCGGGGAACACGGTCAAGTTTTTGATGATGTTGCCGAAACGGTTCAGCATGTAGTTGAGCAGCGTCGTCGCATCCGGCAAAATGATCCGCTCGACCGAGGAATGCGAGATATCGCGCTCATGCCACAGCGGCACGTTCTCGTATGCGGAAAGCATATGGCCGCGGATGACGCGCGACAGGCCGGAAATGCTTTCGCAGCCGATCGGGTTGCGTTTGTGCGGCATCGCCGATGAGCCCTTCTGACCCTTGGCGAACGGCTCCTCGACTTCGCGGAACTCGCTCTTTTGTAGCGCGCGAACTTCGGTCGCAAACTTGTCGAGCGAAGTCGCGATCAGCGCCAGCGTCGCCATATATTCGGCGTGGCGGTCGCGCTGCAGCGTTTGTGTCGAGATCGGCGCCGCTTTCGTGCCAAGCTTGCCGCACACGTATTGCTCGACAAACGGATCGATGTTCGCGTAGGTGCCAACCGCGCCGGAAATTTTGCCGTATTGCACGCCGTCGGCGGCAAAGCGGAAGCGCTCCAGATTGCGTTTCATCTCTTCATGCCACAATGCCATCTTCAAGCCAAACGTCGTCGGCTCGGCATGAACGCCATGTGTGCGGCCCATCATCGGGGTATGCTTGTATTGGATCGCTTTCTCGCGAAGAATTTCGATAAAATTGACGATATCCTTCTCGAGAATTTCGTTCGCCTGGCGCAGCAGGTAGCCGAGCGCCGTGTCGACAACGTCGGTCGACGTCAAGCCGTAATGCACCCATTTGCGCTCGGGGCCAAGCGTCTCCGAAACGGCGCGCGTAAAGGCGATCACGTCATGGCGCGTTTCCTGCTCGATTTCATAAATCCGCTCGATGTTGAAGCTGGCGTTCGCGCGCAACGTCTTAACGTCTTCCTGCGGAATCACGCCCAGCTCGGACCAAGCCTCGCAGGACAAAATTTCCACCTCGAGCCAAGCCTTGAATTTGTTCTCCTCAGTCCAAATCCGCGCCATTTCCGGGCGGCTGTAACGATCAATCATGGCCGTTCCTCCGTTTTCCTCATTTACTTACTTTTCCAAATCGCCGAGCGTTCTATCCAATCCAACGCTTGTTCGATGTCTCGCACAAGCAGGTTGACATGACCCATCTTGCGTTTATGCTTCGCTTCGTGCTTGCCGTACAGGTGCACCTTGGCGCACACCGCCTCGCTTTCGCATTCCGGCCGGCCGATCCAGTCCAGCAGCGGCTCCACATGCTCGCCGAGCACGTTGACCATCACCACCGGCGACAGCAGCTCGGTCGAGCCAAGCGGCAGGTTGCAGATCGCCCGCACGTGCTGCTCGAACTGCGACGTCCGGCACGCTTCCATCGTATAGTGGCCAGAATTGTGCGGCCGCGGCGCCAGCTCGTTGACATACAGTTGGCCGTCCCGGGTCAGGAACAGCTCGACGGCGATCAGCCCGATCACGCCCAAGGCGTCGGCGATGCGCGCCGCCAGCCGCTCCGCCTCGCGCTGAATATCGGCAGGAATGCGCGCCGGCACAATCGACAGGTGGAGAATATTGTCGACGTGCTCGTTCTCCGCGGTCGGGAACGTCTGCGTCTCGCCGCGTGGGCTGCGCGCAGCAATCACCGACAGCTCCTTGTCGAAGTGAATGAACTGCTCCAGCACCAGCTCCGTACCGGCCCTGCTCAGCGTGGCGTAAGCCTCGTCCGTCTCGTCAAGCGAGCGTATCACCCACTGGCCCTTGCCGTCGTAGCCGCCGGTCGCCGTTTTCAGCACGCAAGGCACGCCGAAGCGCGTTGCCGCTTCGCGCAGCTGCGCGGCGCTGACGATTTCCTCATACGGCGCCACCGGCACGCCGGCGGCTTCAATCGCCCGCTTCTCGCGCAGCCGGTGCTGCGTCGTATATAAAAGCTTGCTGCCCTGCGGCACATACGATTCCTTCATTAGAATCTCGGTAACATCGGCGTCGACGTTCTCGAACTCATACGTGATCACGTCGGACAACGCAGCCAAGCGTCGCGCCGCAGCCACGTCGCCATACCCTGCTACGATCTGCTCGTCGGCAATCTGGCCGCAAGGCGCGTCCTCCGTCGGATCAAGCGTCACGAAACGATAGCCCATATTGCGGCCGGCCAACGCCAGCATCCGTCCGAGCTGACCGCCCCCCAGAACGCCAATCGTCGAGCCCGGCTTGATGACGTTCGCTTCCGTCATGACAAATCACATCTCTCCACAACGGCTTGGCGAATGCGCTCGCGCCGCTCGCGAATGCGTCCTTGCAGCTCGCTGTCGAAGGCGCCGAGAATTTGCGCGGCCAACAGGCCCGCGTTCGCCGCTCCGGCATTGCCGATCGCCACCGTCGCCACCGGCACCCCGGCCGGCATCTGCACGATCGACAGCAGCGAGTCCAGCCCGTTGAGCGTGGACGACTTGACCGGAACGCCAATAACCGGTAGCTCGGTTTTGGCCGCTACCATGCCTGGTAAATGCGCCGCTCCGCCCGCTCCGGCTATAATCACTTGAAGCCCCCGGCTTGCCGCCGATGCCGCGTACTCGAACATCAGGTCCGGTGTGCGATGCGCCGAGACCACCTTCTTCTCGTAAGCAACGCCCAGCTCGTCCAACATGTTGCAAGCCAACTTCATCGTTTCCCAATCCGACTGGCTTCCCATTATGACACCCACACGTACTGTCATGATAAACCTACTTTCTTCTTTCTTTACAAACAAAAAATGCCCAGAAATAGAATTTGCCATTCTACTCGCCGGACAGCAAAAGAACCGAATGCAAATAGACCATCCTGTTCATATGGTTCCCAGCATTCGCTTCCTCGTAGTCCAAAAATTCATGGTTTTGGGTAGAAACTTTCAGGCCGCATTCCCGACACGATACGAGTCGATTCGACATTTTCAGTGGATCGGAAAGCTTTTCCCGCCTATCTAGTTTACCAGCAATTCACGTTTGGTGTCAATTTGAAAAAGCGAACGATTTTCGTATTTTCTTTTTAAAAAGTTCGTTTTTTCACATGAAAATCCGAACATTCGGCTGCGCTGCGGCTTTGTCGAATTTTTTAGCGCCGCACCGCGCTTTTTGCCGGAAAAATGTCAAAAAAGAACCGCCCTCCTGCTGTCGCAGAAGAGCGGCCGTTACGTCACTCCGTGTTATGGAGTAACCTCCGTGATACTGATCGAATCGAGCGTAATGATTGCGCCGTCAGGGAAATCGGCACCATCAAGGTGATTGCCGCCGAGCAGGAACGCCAGCTTGGCATTTTGCTCAGTGTCCGAACCGACCGGCACTTCGAATGTATACGTATTCGTATGGTTCGTGGTATCCGGCGTCAGGAGCTGCGCATCAAGCAGATGCGTTGAACCGTCGGCACGCAGCACCTCCACACGAATTTCCTTGCTCGGGTCGGCCGTTGCGTCGAATTTCAATTCGTACGTTTTGCCGGCTTCCAGCTTCAGACCGTTTTGGTATACCTGCGTCGACCATTTTTCCCAACCGTCGTAGCTCGGGAACAGCACCTGCATTTTGCCGTCGACAGCACTGATTTGGGCATCAGAGCCGTCCGCTTTATAGACGCTCCAGCTATCGACGTTTGCATCGAAATCGCCGTTCAGCAGCGCGTGGCCTTCAGCCGGAGGCAGCGGCAACGGATTCACCTCAACGAGGCTGACGTTGTCGAAATACACATCGTGGCTGACCGATACCGGACTGCCGATCATGCCGAGCAGGAAGTTCAGATGCGCTCCGGCGTCATCGGCCGGCATCGTAAACAGGTAGCTGTAAGTCGAACCCGTCACCGTAGCGCCAATCGTGTGATCCAGATATTTCGTGTACGGATCGCCGTTATGCTCGACAACGACGTTGACATCTCTGTCCACCGTGGAGCGGATATCGAAGGTGAGCTGATACGCTTTATCCTTCGTCAGCGACAAGCCGTTGTACAAGACTTGCGCATTCCAGTTCTGGCCGCCGGTGCCGCTCAGGGAAGCTTTCAGCTTGCCATCATCGGTTGTGAGGCTGCCGGTCACTTCACCGCTGTTGAAGAACGAATCCCAGCCGGCGGAGCTGCTGTCGTCGAATGTACCGGTTTGCAGCAGATTGGCGTACTGCCGCGCGCCTTTAACTTCAACCACCACGTCGTCGATATAAACATCATGCGCCGAAGTGATCGCTTCGCCGGCAACCTTGCCGAGGAAAAATTTCAGAGCCGTCGTGTCGTCCTTCGTCATTTTAAATTCGAATTTGTAACGCTGCATCTCATTTGTCAGGTTGACAGTTTGATCGAAGAAGCGGGTATAAGAGGCATTCTCCAGATCGATCTCCATTTGCCGCGGAGTCGTCGAACGGGCGGAGAATTCGACCGTATACGTCATTCGTTTCGATAGCGGCAAGCCGTCCTGCATAAACATAATGCTCCAAGGGTCCGTGCCGCCGCTTGCCGATACGGCAATCTTCGCTTCCTCGCCGCTCAGCGCGGCCGTTGCAAATCCGCCTGCATTAGCCACCTGCCATGGCAGGATCGTGCCATCAAAGCCGCCGTTGGTCAGCGGGAACAACTTCACGTCCGGGCCGATGTACAGGCTCGTTTGAATCAGCTTGATGTTGTCGAGCAAAATATTGGACGCTTGCGCGCCGCCCAGACGAATGATCAGCTGCGCTTCGTCATCGGAAGCCGGTACGGCCGGGAAGGACACTTTGAAGTGATCAAAGTTGCGGCTGTTCAGCGTCACGCTTTGTGTGCCGTAGGACACCGTGCCGTCCTTGCTGAGCAGCTCGATTTCAATCGGACGATCCGCAACCGTCGAAGCGTCGAGACTGACATCATACGTTTGACCTTGAATCAGTTGAACGCCTTTTTGCAGCAATTGGACGGATGCAGGACTGCTGTCGCCGGCACCGGTAACGTTAAGCGCCAGCCAGCGGTCTTGCTCGGATACGGAAGCGGTAGCCTCTGCGCTGCCCCAAGTTTCCACATGCCAGTAGTTCATCCGCGTCTGGTCGCCTTGATCGAAGCTGCCGTTATAAACACGGTTGTCATCGCCATCCAGCGGTTCCTTCGCCGCGTCGTAATCCACCTCAATGTGGTCGATTTCCTCCACGCGGGCATTGCCGATCCACACGGCATTCGCGTTCAGACCTGCGTTAAACTCCGTTCTGGCGGCAATATCGGTATCCTGCTTCATTTGGAACGACATTTCGTAATGCTTGACCTGATCGGTCAATGTTACGGTGTTCGCTTGCGAGTAAGCCGCAAAGCCCCGGCTGGCTCCGCCCGTTACCTTCACCGTCAGCGGACGGCTTGCGGTCGACTTGGCGTCAAAGCTCAGCTTGTAGAAACGGCCCTTGGCAATCGAAAGCGTATTGAGCAGCTGCACCGAATAAGCCTGCGAGCCGCCATTGGTGATGGAAATCTTCGCGTACTTCGTACCGTCCAGATCGTCGACGGACACTGCGCCTACGCCGCCTTCCCCTTGGAACAGGGACCAGTAGTCGGTATTCGGCACGCTCGTGTTCGGATCGCTTGGGTTGTTGAGCAGATTGGCCACATTCGGCTCGTCTTCCGTCAGGCTGGAGTTATACAGCAAGTTGCCGTCCAGTCTCGGGAGTTGTGCGCCGCTTGGCAGATCTTCTTTCAGCGCTGCCGGAGGTGTCGGCTCGCGATACGGTTGGCCGACCATGTCGAACATTCGAACGTAGTCCACCTTCATCGTATTCGGGAACAACGAATCCGCCGGGTTCAAGCCGCCGTCGAAGTTGCCGCCCAATGCCAGATTGATCAGCAAGTGGAACGGTTTGTCAAAGGGAGCCGGGTACGTATTGTTTGCAGGCTGATACAAGCTTTTGCTGTACCAGTCGTTTTGCGTTTGATACAGTTGGCCGTCGACGTACCAGCGCAGTTCGCCCGGTTCCCACTCGAGTCCATACACGTGATAATTTTCAACCGAGTCGTTGTTCGGGAACTGGTAAGCCTTGCCGGTATACGTATTGCCCGGGTACTCTTCACCGTAGTGAATCGTACCGTATACTTCGTGTGGCAAGCGGCCTTTGTTTTCCATAATGTCGATCTCGCCGGACGATGCCCATACGCCGTAAGCATTATCCTCCGGCAACATCCAGATCGCCGGCCATAAGCCTGTTCCTGCCGGTGTTTTCGCTCTGACTTCGATTTTGCCGTATTTCTGAGCGTGTTTGCCCATCGTTTTCATCCGCGCGGAGGTATAGTTCATGCCGCCGTAGCTTTCCTTGCGCGCGGTGATGACCAGCTCGCCGTTGTCCACCTTGGCGTTTTCAGTGCGGTCGGTGTAATATTCCAGCTCGTTATTGCCCCAACCACCGCTGCCTGTACCGATATCATAAGTCCATTTGTTGGAATCGATATCGCTTCCAGTAAACTCGTCGGAGAAACTTAATTGCCAGTAATGGTTAATTAACGATGCATCCAAAGCGAATTGGTGGTACTTGACCACCCGATTGCTTGGATTGACCTGATAGATCGTCACATACTTCGCGGTTTGCTCATCTGCGATCGCAATATCGCTTCCCGCCGTATAAGGATCGGTAACGCCGTCGCCGCTAGGCGCAAGCGAGCTTGCACTCGGAACGGCCGGCTTGCTGGCCGATACCTGGACAACCAGATGATGACCTGCCGGAATGGAGGCAGCCGTTTCTACCTTGGCCGCACCGATAACAACGCCTTGGGAAATCTTGGCGTCCAACACGGCTACCTTATTATTGCTGGAAGTCGGAGCGCCAGGCATGATCACAGGACCGCCCGTCGAAACCGGCATCTCCGCCCCCTTCACCTTAAAGCCGCCCGCTTGATTGTTCATTTGCTCGATGGTGCCGTTGCCCTCGACGCTCGAATCCTTCGCTTTCGGATCGGCGTTCAGCGTCTTCACGACGGTGTTATCGGACAAAGTGACCTTGCTGGTGCTGTTCAAATTCAACTCGTCGACCGTTCCTGAAATCGATATCAGAGGAGGCGCGTCATTTTCATTTTGTTGCTGTGTACTAACCTTGCCGAAGCTGCCGAACAAGTCGGCATGATCGATGTTGGAATGGATAATGACCTCGCGGAAGCCGTCGCCGCTAACGTCGGAACTTTCCAGCTTGGCGCCCGAGGAAAGCGTGACGCTGCCGACGGAGCTGGAACCGGTTACGAACAGGCGGACATGATTGTCCTTTTTGTTGACTTCCACTTCGCCCAGCTCGGAGTTCTCGACGGAAATACTATGCTCGCCGCCGCCGTTGATAAACGTTTTCCCTTTGACCGTCACGTGGCTCAGCTTCACGTCGCCATCGCCGATACCCGGCGTCAGATACAGATTGCCGTCAATGACGGTATCCTTCAGCACTACGTCACTGTGATTGACCACCACGTTGCCGTTCACTTCGCCCGCCGTCGTTTCCGCCGCATCCTTGCCCAAGTAACCAACCAATCGCTCGGCGAGCGTCATCAGTTGCGCGCGCGTCAGCGTTGCTTCCGGACGGAACGTGCCGTCTTCAAAACCTTCCACATAGCCCAGCGAGCTGAACGTTTGAATCGCGTTTTTCGTTGCTTCGTCCAATTGGGCCACATCGCTGAATGTGGAGGCGCTTCCATCACTGGCCGCCAAACCGAAAATCGTCTGCAGCGCCACAACCGCTTCCGCTCTGCTCAGCGGCGCATCCGGCATTACGTTGCCGCTCGCGTCCGGTGTGTAGTAGCCGGCTTCCACCGCTTTCGCCATCTCGGCGCGATACCAGGCCCCAGCCGGCACATCGCTGCCTGCCGATTCAGCTTCCGCCTGATATCCGAAAATCCGGTTCATCACGGTTGCGAACTCAGCTCGTGAAATCAATTTCTCTGGACGAATCGTCCCATCTTCGTAACCTTCCACGATGCCCAACTGCTGCCAGTGATTCAGCGCGGCCGACGCCCAATGCGTGCTCGGCAAATCGCTGAACGCCTGTGACGCTTGTCCGCTGTCGGCGGCCAGACCAACGCTGGGAACAACCAGCAGAGAGGCCATGACGAGCGAGACGCTGCGGGTGAGCAAATTCATCTTTTTCTTCATAAATCCTACTTGCTCCTTCCTGAATTAACGTATTGAAGCAGCTGTTGCGCCAGAACGCCGGGGTATAGACGCCGGGCGCAACGGAAAAGCTTTTATAAGAAAAACTCCTATCGGAGTAATTCAACGATGTTTGACCGCGTTTTCGCGGAAACAAAGAGCAGCCGGATCGGCTGCCCTTGTCCTGTTATCTGGAGGCAGTGTCTACAACCGATCCCGTCGTACTGTTTTTGATGAAATCACGGTACCAGTAAGCGGTCTTTTTCGGCGTGCGCTTTAATGTCTCGAAATCAACGTGCACCATACCGAAACGCTTGTCATAGCCAAACGCCCATTCGAAATTGTCCAGCATCGACCAGATGTAATAACCTCTGAGATCGACGCCCTCGGCGATTGCCTGCTGACACGCCTGAATGTGCTTCTGCACATAATCGAGACGCTCGTCGTCGTGAATCTCGCCTTCCGGCGTCACCACATCGTCGTACACCGCGCCATTCTCCGTCACGACGATCGGCAGTTGTCCTTCCGTATCGGCGGACAACCGCTTGAGAATATCGACAAGCCCTTGCGGCGCGATTTCCCAATCCATGTGCGTAACCGGCTCGGCTACCTGGACCAGCTCCGTGCCAAAGGCGCTGTCGCCTTGCTTCACGCGCGCCACCGAATAATAGTTGATGCCGAGGAAATCGGTTTTCTGCGAAATCCGTTCCAGATCGCCCGGCTGAATAAAGCTCATGTCGGTCAGCTTGCTGTACAGCTCCTGCATGTGCTGCGGATAACGGCCTTTGAATACGGCATCGATGAACCAGCCGTTCAACAGACCGTCCCACACCTGCGCGGCCTGACGATCTTCCGCCGATGAGCTGGCCGGGTACACCTGTGCGACATTCAGCACAATGCCGACCTTGCCGTGTTTGGCTTTGCTTTGGCGGAACCGCTGCACGCCTTCGCCATGCGCCAGCAACACATGATGCGCCGATTTCAGGAAGGCGGATATATCGGTAATTCCGGGAGCATGCTCACCGGTATAATGTCCGAGATACGAAATAACCCAAGGCTCGTTGATCGTCACCCAATCGCTGACCACATCGCCAAACTGCTCATACATGCAGGAACTGAACTCGCCGAATCGTTCAACCGTATCGCGGTTCGTCCAGCCGCCCTTGTCCTGGAGCGCCTGCGGCAAATCCCAGTGATACAACGTCAGCAACGGATGAATCTGCTGCTTGTGCAGTTCATCAATCACCCGTTTGTAAAAATCGAGCCCTTTCTCGTTTGGCTTGCCGACGCCATCGGGGAAAATCCGCGGCCAGCACACCGAAAAGCGGTAAGATTGCATATTCAGCTCTTTCAAGAGCGCAATGTCTTCCTTATATAAGTGGTAGTGATCACAAGCGACTTCGCCATGATCGTTGTTGACGATGCGTCCGGGCACCTGGCAAAAAGCATCCCAAATCGAAGCCTTCTTGCCATCCTCGTAAGCAGCTCCCTCAATCTGGTAAGATGAGGTTGCCGTTCCCCATATAAAATCCTGTAAAAAACGACTCATACAGCTCTCCCCACTTGCCATTTGTATTTTGTAATGCGGCTCTAGCAGCTTACGATTTCACCGCACCCGCCAAAGCTCCGTCGACCAGATAGCGCTGTACGAACAAATAAAGGATAAGCAACGGAAGCACAATGATCATAATGCCGCACGCCAGGAGCGGCCATTGGTTCGTGTATTGCCCGTAAAAACTGAACAAGCCTTTCGTCACCGGCGCGTACTTCTCGTTGGACAAATAAATCGTCGGGCCGATGATATCATTCCAGGTCTGGATCGCCGTCAGCGTAATGCCTGTCGCCACAACCGGCTTCATCAGCGGGAATACGATCGAAAACAGGAAACGTCCGTAGCCGCAGCCGTCCATGCCGGCCGCTTCGTCCAAATCCCTGGAAATCGACTTGATATAACCGACGAACATCATGAATACGATCCCTGTTCCCGTCGTCTTCAGAATCATGTAGCCGATCGGATTGTTATACAAATGCATCCATTGAATCAGCTTGAACTGCGGAACCATCGGGTTCGGCAGGAAGATCGACAGCAGGAAAAATAAGTAAATGGCTGAACTCCATTTAACATAACCCCGGGCAAGCGGGAAAGCGGCAAACAGCGAAAGCAGAACGGTCAGTATCGTGGATACCGAGGTATACAGCAAGCTGTTCAAGAAATATTTTTCGAAATTGCCAAGCTGCCAGGCTTTCACGAAATTGCCCAAATGAATGGAGGTGGCCAGAGCGTTCGGACTTAAATTGAACTGTTCCACCGTTTTTACCGATGTGTTCAGAACCAGACACAGCGGAATCACATAAAGCGCAATAAGCAGCAAAATAACGACATAAGAGGCAATCTGCAGTGAACGATTCACCTTCATTACATCTGCACCTCTCTTTTTCTCAGGTAGTACTGGGAAATGATGACGACCAAGAACACGAATACGAACTGAATCATAGCGACAGCGGAAGCGTAACCCAAATCGAGCGTGCCGTTAAACGCTGCGTTAAACACGTCCACAGCCAAAGTGTTCGTGTAGAATTTGCCTTGTGTCAGGACAAAAATCGTATCAAAGGTTTGCAAAGCGCCGATCATCGACAGCAGAATGTTTACAGTAAAGGATGGAGCGATCAGTGGAAACGTAATATTGCGGAAAGCTTGCCATGGCGTCGTGCCATCGATATAACCGGCTTCGTAAAGATCCTTTGGAATCGTTTGCAAACCGGCGAGAAAGATCACCATCGAGTAACCCATGTACATCCAGATTTGAACGAAGATAACGATCGGGAACGCAGCGTCGTAGCTGCCCAGAAAGTTCGAATGCCAGCCGAACAGCCCGATCAATTTTTGCACGGGACCGTCCATCGAGTTAAACATCATTTTCCAAATCAAACCGGAAACCGTCACACCGAGTACAACCGGGAGGAAAAATACCGCGCGGTAAAAGGAATCGCCCTTCAGGCGCTGGTTAATTAATACGGCAACAAACAAAGCAATGCCGTTTTGCAGGACCGTAACAGCTGCGGAAAAAATCAACGTGCGACGAATCGCAACGAGACGTTCATGCTGGTCGGAGGAGAAAAAGAAGCGATGGAAATTATGCCATCCGACAAAATGCCAATCTTGACCCGGCAGACCGGTCATATTTGTGAAGGAAAACACCACTGTGCCGAGTGACGGCAGCAATCCGAACAGTACATACAAACCCAGGGGGAGCAAAAGAAGCAGCAGTGGCACATGCTTGCCTAACCCTCTTGCGAATGGATACATCTTCACACCTCATTCCAGTCATAGCTGTTTCATTATAGATTTAGGGTCTGCCAACTTGCTCAGACCCTAAATCAGGTTAAAGGTTTATTTGATTATTACTGTGCTGCGTCCCATTCTTTTTGCGAGAGATCAGCCAGCTCTTGAGGCGTTTTGAGCGGTCCTGCAGGAGCCAGGAACTCGGCATGTACGCTGGAGCCTGCTACGTGCTCGCCTGCATTGTTGCGGTTGATGAACAGCTGATCCCAGCCCAGTTTGAAGCCTTCCATGTACGGCGTCAGTTCTTTGATGAAGCTGCTTTTCAGGTCAACATTAGGTTGAACTGGCAGGAAGCCTACTTCGTTTACATACTCAGCGTAGTTGGCTGGCTCGGAGAAGAAGGCCAGGTATTGCAGCGCTGCGTCTTTGTTTTTCGATTTTTCGGCAACCATGAACGTCATGTCGTATTTACCGGCAAGCGATTTGTTTTGTACGGCGTCGTTGCTGCCTGGAATCGGGAAGTAGCCGAATTGCAGGTTAGGGTTGGCAGCGGCGATTGTCGGAGCGTCCCAAGTACCGTCAGCAATCATGGCCACTTTACCTTGAGCGAACAGACCTGGCAGAGAGCCGTAGTCAACGCCCATGAAGCCGTCAGCTGCGTAACCGAGCATTTTTTGCGCTTTCGTCAGAACGTCGAGCGACTCGGCATCGTTGAATTTGTTGGTGCCTTCCCACAATCCTTTGATGTAGCTGAGCTGGTCTTTGTGAATGCTTGCTTGCAGACCTTGCACCGCCAGGTTAACCGGCCAGATATCTTTGCCTGCGAAACCGATTGGCGCAACGCCTTTCGCTTTCAGCGCTTCACATACCGCAACGAACTCATCCCAAGTTGTAGGAATTTTCAAACCGTTGTCGCTGAAAATTTGCTTATTGTAGAAGAGACCGGTGAACGCAACCGAACCCGTTGTGATCCCGTATACTTTGCCGTTGTAAGTGCCGCCATCTTTGATCGCCTCAGGCGAGTAGTTTTTGATGAACGGCTGGTCGGACAGGTCGGCGATCAGGCCGGCGTCGATCCATTGTTTCCAAGTAGGGTCAGCTGCGCCTTTGGACCAGTCGGCAGGAGCGCCTACCAGAGCGGACAAGTTCGTGATCACGTCAACGTCGTTTGCTTGGATACGCGTTTGTTGCAGCTGCTTGAACGTGTCATCCGAAGGAACCGTCGTGTAGTCGATTTTGATGTTCGGGTACTTCTCTTCGAATTTCTTGTTGAACTTGTCAAACCATTTGTTGGCCGCCTCGTTTTTCCAGTGAATCACCTTCAGCGTTACTGCTTTGCCCGCATCAGCTTTCGGTGCGTCGCTCGTAGCTGGCGCTGTTGTTGCGCTGCTACCGGAGTCGGTACTGGTTCCGCCGCAACCGGCAAGAGATGCCGCTACCACTACGGATACGAGTCCTACAGACCATTTTTTAAGCATTTCATTTCCCCCTCGAGTCTTCTTAAGTATTGTTCTGAAATTGTTTCGTCCCACAACCATATTATTACCGAAATTTTCGTAAATGTAAAGTACTTTTTTTAAAGACCCCGCACTGTTTTTCGTGAAAATAACCCTAATTCCGCTTTCATTCGACAAATTCTGGAGCGACCAGCGAAAAAGCACGAAATTATGCTCGAAAAATATTTCGAGTCAACGTTAATGTATCCGCTTACTTCCACGAATACCTACTCTTCCACCTTGAATTTGGACAAATTATCGGACAATCCTTCGGATAGACCCTCCAGTTTGCGGGCAATATCGACCACTTCCCGGCTTACGAAAAGCTGATTTTCGGTGAGCGAAGCGACCTCCTCCGTCGAGGCCATCGCTTCCTCGGACACGGCGCTGACCCCGCTGATTGTCTCGTTCATCTTCGCCTGAATGCTCTGCAGCGTGCCGATATGCGCAGACACCAGCTCCAACTGGCTCTTGTATTCGCCCATCCGCTGCTCGACCTCATGGAAAATCGTACCCGATTCGCGCACCGCGCTAATTTGCCGCGCAAACAAAGGTCTCGCCCGTGTCAGCACCCCCACCGTGCCGTCGACCTCCTGCTGAATGTTGAGCGTAAACTGCTCGACGACCTTCAACGACTCTTTGGACTGGTCGGCCAGGCTGCGAATTTCATTGGAAATCACGGCAAAACCCTTGCCCGCTGCGCCGGCCCGCGCAGCTTCAATGTTCGCGTTCAGCGAAAGCACATTCGTCTGCTGCGAAATATTTTTCAGCAAATCGACGATGCTGCGGATCGACACCGCGCTCTCCTTGAGCGATTCAACTTTTTCCGCCATCTCCCGCGTCATCAGATCGGTCTGCTCGGCATGGCCTACGACCTCCTGCAAATAACGCACGCCGGCTTCGCTTGACGACTGCACCTTGTCGGCCAGCCGATGCATCTCATCGTTCGCTTCCACGACGTCGTGAATTTTATCGTTGATCGTCAGGCTCATATTGTTGCTTGTCTCCGCTTCCTGGGCCAGATGCGACGTGCCGTCGGCGATTTGCCCCATCACCAGCGACACCTCCTGCGCCGTATGCGCCGTGTTCTCCGAAGCGGCGGTCAGCTGCACCGACATCTCCAGCACCTGGTTGGCCGAACGGCGGGTGTGGCTGAGCAGTTCGTTGATTTTCATCATCATCCGGTTAAAGCTGTCGCTGAGTTGACCGATTTCATCATTGGACACGAAACTTGCGCGAACGCTCAAATCGCCTTCCTCGCCGGAGCGCATCAAATTGCGCAGCCGCACGAGCGGCTTGCCGAACATGCGGACCGCAACATTGCCGATCACCAGTGCGAAAACGCCTGAAACGAACGCGATCACCAGCGTAGCGTAGAAAATGCTGTCCATATCCTTGAGCGTTTCATTGACGGGCACGAACCCGAGCACGTTCCAGCCGGTGCGCTCCGACGGCGCGCTGACAGTCAGGAAGGACTGGCCATCCTTGGCGTCCTGGTACGCCACCCCGCCGGCTGCGTTCACCCCAAACACGGCCGGCGTGCCGACAAGTTCCTGTTCTTTTTGATAAATCGTGTTGCCGTCCCCGCCGACAATGATCACGCCGCTGTCCGCGCCGAAGTTGATCCCGCCGAGCTGCTGCTCCAACACCTTCGTACTGACCTCCACCACAACGACAACCGACTTGTTCGAATAATAATTCGTAAACACCTTGCCAACCGCAATGACCGAATGATCGCCTTCGTAAATATGGCCCTTCGGATTCGTCGACAGCCATATCGGCTTATCCGTGGATTCCAGCATCGCGTGATACCAGCTTTGCTCGTTCAGTCCCTCCCGCGGCACAATCCCCGGCAAGTCGCCGCCCTCGAAAATGACATCCGGCACGTCCTCGGGAATGATCGAGATGCTGTCGATGCCCGGCAGCGTCAGCCGGCTGCTGCGCAGCGAAGCTCTCACTTTGTTGAGGTTGGTGATGATGCCCACCGCACTCGTCTCTTTTTTCTCGAAAATCAGCTTGGCGTAATCCTGAATCTGCGAGTTCGTCCCGGTTTGCAGCACCAGCCCCTCATACAGTTGGAACAAAATGTCCAGCTTCTGCGTAGCTTCCTGGATCGTCTGCTGGGTAGCCTCGGCATATTTCTCCTTGACGACAGAGCCGGATATTTGATACGACGTGATGCCCGATACGCTCACAAACAGCACGATGCTGACGAAAAACAGCAGAAACAGCTTTTTGCCCACCGAATTCAGCAGCCCCGGCCAGCGCCAACGCCTTTTGCCCCGCATCGCTCCCAACAGATTCCGCAGCTTGCTTCCCCCCGGAATGCCCCTCGGAACCATCTTCGACTTCTTCATGTTGTCCCCTCACTTTTGGATGGTATAAAAAGTGAAAGAGAACCTGGCGCCAGCAGCACTGTAGTCTCTCTTCACTCGGCCGCATCCTTCGGTTCCCCCCCGAAATTTTCTCTGGATTTCGAGCCTCAAGGAGCGCAGCATCTTTATTTTACCCCCATTATCGACGAAAATTTCGTGATTGTAAAGCGGGATTTTCCGAAAATTTTCATATTTTTTAGCAATTCACGCTTTTATTGATTGAATAAACAGGATAAACGTTCGTGGGTCGTGTAAATTTAGCTTCATTTTTATAGATTTGTTCTGTTTTTTTATGTTTTTTTGCTAATTTTTTGTTTTCAAACACAAATTCAATTGACGAAATCCCTCAATATGATAATATAAAATTAACGAAAACTTTCACGAAACGAAAAAGCTTTCGGAGACAGAACGAGGTGAGCATTATGAAAATTACAATTAAGGAAATTGCCAAGCTGGCCGGCGTCTCCATATCGACGGTATCGAAAATCTTAAACAACTACGACGACGTCAGCGACGAGACCAAGCAACGCGTCATGAAAATTATTGAGGAGCATCGCTATCAGCCATCGTTTTCCTCGCGGGCTTCCGCGGCGAAAAAGTCGAATTTGATCGGCGTCATCTACGCCGGCAAGGTCAATGCGGAATTTAATCATCTTTTCTTCATAGATGTTATCAACTCCTTTAAAAAACGAATCGGTTTGCTTGGCTACGACCTTATATTTTTTTCCAATGAAAAATTCCACAGCGCCGGCGAGGATTACTTGGCCCGCTGCAATTACTACCAGGTCGACGGCTGCGTGCTGATCAACGGCAACGAGCTGGAGCCCAGCATCAGCGAGCTTGATCAAAGCGACATTCCCTGCATCGGCATCGATCTTGAGCTGAAGGGCAAACGCTCGGGTTTCATCATGTCGGACAACTCGAAGATCGCCTATAAGGTGGTCGAGCAGTTTTATCTGCAGGGCTACAAGGAAATCGGCTTCCTCGGAGCCACGATGAGCCCGATTTCAAAAATGCGCGAAGAATCGTTCAAGCAGGCGATGCAAAATTTCGGCTTGACGATCAATGACAATTGGTTCGCCAACGGCTCCGACTTTTTTGAGGAAAGCGGATACACGGCGATGAGCAGCATCTTGCAGCAGGGACCGCCGCCAACTGCGCTGTTCGCCGCCTCCGATCTCCTGGCGATCGGCGCGATGCGCGCGCTTAAGGAACACGGCTACTCGACGCCGCACGATGTGGCGATCATCGGCTGCGACGACATCGAAGCTTGCAAGTACATCGATCCGCCGCTGACCACCGTACGCCAGGACAAGGAAAAAATCGGCCTCTTGGCCGCCTTGATGTTGTTTGACCTGATCAACAATCAGCTTTCGTCAAGCTCGGTTATGGTCGAGCCCGAACTGATCATCCGGCAAACCTGCAATTTGCAGGTCGAACCCCTGTAACCAGCCGCGTCAGCGCAGCAAACCAAGCCGTCTCGCCAGAGCAGCAAGACAATCGCACAGGCCAAAAAGGACCGCAACCTCCATGGGTACATGGAGAATGCGATCCTTTTTTTGTCGTTCACTGCCTATTCAAGCGGGAGTTTGCATATCCCCGGTTTGGCGTGCCCCGGCGCAGGCGCTTCGCAATACTTGCGCCAAAGCCAGACCGCCGCTGCCGGATACCTCCAGGCGGAATTGCTTGTTCCGGTTCTCCCTGCCGTCGGCCTCACCATCGTGCCCGCCGGCGACGCGCGACCGCGACACCGCTATCACCCCGGCGATCACATCAGGTCAATCGCATACGCACCGCCCGGGAACACCTCTTGCACCACCGGCGCTGCGCCAAACGCATACTTGCCGTAGGGCAGCCGCAGCTCGAAGCTGCCGTCCGCCTGCACCTCTGTGCTGTACAACTTGCCGGTTCGCAACTCCCGCACCTCCAACGTACCGCTGCCGCCCGGCGCTGTGCCGGTCACGGAACCCGTTCCGTACATGTCGCACATCAGCCACAGCCAGCGGGATGACGGATGCACCCACACCTCTTTATAGTTATAACAGTTTTGCACCGGCCAATACGGCGCGTCGGTGTTGCGCTTCGTCTGGATGCCAACCGGCAGCGAACCGACAATATCGCCGGACATCGCCGTATATTGCGGCGCATAGTCGTACCCTTCCCCGTACATCAAGCTTTGCGCAAACGGATTGGCGCCCACGGTCCATTCCAGCTGCTTTTGCGCCAACTCGTACAAAGAGCCGTCGCCGTGCAACCGCGCCGCATAGGAAATCGCCTTGGCATTGGACAACACGACACCCAGATTGCCGCGGAAATCGCCCCAAATCGGGAACCGTCTCAAATAAAACTTGTCGCTCAGCCGGACGCCGGCGCGAATCTGCTCCTGATAATCCGGGTTGTCCGTCTCGTCCAGCGAATAAATCGAGTTTGGCAGTATCCAGTAAGGGGCCATATATGCAGCCGTTTGCTTGACAAAATCCGTATAAAGCCCGATCGCCGCATACCAGCGCCCCCAATCTTCATGTTGCGGCAGCAGCTCGCACAAAGCGCCAAGCGCCAGGATCGGCGCCTGATCGTGCCCGCGGTGATGGTAGTGCACGAATTGCCCCGAGCCGGGCCTTTTATAGAAAAACCCGTTCAGCGGCACCTCCCACTCCGGCAGCTCGACCTGCTGGCAGTCCATCACGAAACGCACCAGTTCCACCGCCTTGTCCAAATAAGCCTGCTCGCCGCTCGCTTTGAACAGCTCCACCGCCGCCTGCACCGCAGCTGACGCCAGCAGCACATCCCACTCCTTCACCTGCTCGAGCGCAAAACCCCAGTCCTGAACCGCCGTCCGCAAGCAGTAATCGGCAAGAATCCGGTCGTGCGGCCCGAACATCGTGTACGCCAACGCCTGCGACGCCGCGGCCGTGAAGTTCGAGAACGGATCGTTTCTCGCCTCGCTTTGCTCGTCGTCCGCCGTGCCAAAAATCCCGTCCGTCCACAAATCCATCGTTGCCCATACCATCCGGTAACCGTCGCCGAAACGCGTGCGCAGCATCCAGTCAAGCCCCCATTGGGCTTCCTCCAGCAGCCGCTCGTACAGCTCGGCATCCGCGCTTTGCACATGCTGCGCCAGCGCCAGCATCGCATAAACCGCTTCGGCCGTATTCACCAGCCCCTGCGACAAATCGCCGGCATCGTGCCAGCCGCCGTTGATCACCATGCTGTGATCGCCGTGCGTGCCCAGCCAGTCGCGGTGGCAAACCCCGTGAACGCCTGGCACCTCCGTACCGCAGCGCTCGCAATAAAAGAAATTGATCGACTTCCAGATGCTGTCTGCCCAAGGTGTCGCAGAGATCGCAAACGCGCGGCTCGTGATCTCACCAACGCGCAAGGCATACGTTCCCGGCTCGGCAAACTGCGTAAAATCGAGAATTTGAAAAGATCCGGTTGCCGTATCGCGGTGGATCACCGGCGCTGTGAACACCGTCTCGCCCTTCGCTGCATCCACCAGCTCGAAGCTGTCTGCCGACACGCCGCTGACCATGGCCTGCTTGAGCGCGTGCAGCTCATACCCCGAATGGGAAAACGCGATTTGTCCCGGCGCAACCTGCCAGCCTTCATTGTGATCGGGGTCGACGAGCTGCAGCTCCACGCGGTTGAAATCGAACGCCACCGTCGTGGCGGCGCCGACATCGCTGCCCTGCAGCCGGTACGCAAGCTCCAGCCCGGTCACGCGCTCGCGCGGCAAATGCTCGATTTCCCAGACGATTTGATTCCATTCATCGGGCCTTAGCATCACATAGTTGATACCCTCGCGCTTGTATTTATCAGGGCTGATCGACTCGCCCTCGTTATGCAGCGTCACTTCCAACACAATCTTGCGAAAACCCGGCAAAGTCGGATACACCCAGAACGAAATCCGGTTCATCTCCGTCCAGTCCTCACCGGCGAATTTCAAGAAAGCTTGCGCCTTTCCGTAAGACCGGCCCGGCGCCTCCGTCTGGTAAGATTTATCCGAAATGGTAGCCGAAGAAAGCCGAACGGCATGACGTCCGTCCAAGCTTCGTTCCTCCGTCAGCACAAGCTCGCCAAGCCCCTGGTGCTCCCAGCGGTCAAGCTGCTCCCCGGCATCGAGCAAGCGGCTTTTGTGCACAGGCTTGTGCAGCCAGCGGTATACAGCGGTAGCGGTTTCATCAATCGGCAGCGGAATGCGCTTGCCGAATTTCATTTGCTGGTATTGTTCGCGATTGGCCATCGTTCAAGTTCCTTTCTGTGATGAGAATAGACGCCGAAAGCTCGCCCCCAATTTTAGTCGGCATTTGCCGACTATTATTACTAATATATTTCGTAATACACCCTTTAGTCAAGTAAATAACTAAAAGTTTTCGGACATTTTCGTTATACACTTCACCACAAATCATAATCTCAACTAACCAAATGCTTATTTTTCGGACATATCATCATGCAAAAATGCCGTAATTATGCAATTTATAAGCCTTTCGCAGCAAAATCAGTCCGTTGTTTCCCGATTTCCGCAAAATTCCAGAAACCGAAAATTTTCGTTCATTTTTTTCGTTGACGCCCGAATTTTTTCGTAATAGTATGTAGTGGAGCGCTTAATGAAAAGCGCTTTCAAGGGAAATTTTAGGAAGGGGGGGCCACTTTTACCGGCTTTTTGTCCAACTGCATCTGACTATTTGAGGAGGTATGAATTCATGGCTTCATGGAAAAACAAGATGTTGTCCCTCGGCTTATCCGCGGCAATGACCGTTTCAATGCTGGCTTCCCTCACGAGCGTTGCCTCGGCGGCCACGGTAACTGTAGGCGCAGGCAGCTACACGAACACACTCCCGGCGGGAGCAACTGGTCCGCAAAGCACCATTTACAAAACAAGCAGCGTTACCGGCGCCGTTCCGACCAACGACTGGTGGAGCTCGCTCACCTGGAAGCAGTACTCCGACGTGATGTTCCCGCATCCGTTCGGCATCCAGGCCAAAGCCGACGGCCTCGGCGTCAGCTATCCGGTGCAATCGGCGTCCGCCGACGCCATGTTTGGCGCTTATTCACTCGACTTCACCCTTGGCTCGACCGCATCCAGCGCTTTCCCCGACACGCGTCTGGATGGCTACTCCGACTGGACCGTATCCATGTTGTGGAACAACGGCGGCGGCAGCACGATGCGCGTCACCAGCGGCCACGGAGTTCCGTACCTGTACGCTACTTACGCCGGCGGCAATCCGAAGCTGACGTTCAGCTCCACGCCTACCGTCTGGTCCGGCTCCGCCTCCAGCAACGTGCTTGGCGTTACGGTCAACGGCCACCACTACGCCCTGTTCGGCGCCACCGGTACGACCTGGTCCGGCATCGGTTCCGCAACGCTGACCAACAACCTGGCCGGCAAAACGTATTTCTCCGTAGCCGTGCTGCCCGACAACACAACCGCTGCGCTGAATGCCTTTAAAACTTACGCGTATTCGTTTATTACCAACACGCAAACCAGCTATTCCTACAACGCTTCGACCAGCAAAGTCACAACCACCTACAATGTGACCACGCAAGCAAAAGAAGGCACGCAAACCGGAACGATTTTCGCCCTGTACCCGCACCAATGGAAAAACACCAGCAATTCGCTGTTGTCCTACACGTTCAATAGCGTGCGCGGCACCATGAAAACCCTCTCCGGCACGTCCTTCACCACGACGATGACGTACCAGGGCATTCTGCCGTACCTGCCGGCTGTCGGCAGCTACAACGCCTCGACACTGAACAGCCAGATCGAAGCGGTCCGCACCGAACCCAATCATACGGTAGGCGCCACCGACACGTATTGGCTTGGCAAATACCTTGGCCGAATCGCCAACCTGCTGCCCATCGCCCAGCAAGCGGGCAACAGCGCCGCAGTCAGCAACTTTGAATCGTATCTCGAAAACACGCTGAGCAGCAACTTCAATGCCGCCGGCAAAAGCAACAACCTGTTCTACTATGACGGCAACTGGGGCACGCTGATCGGTTATCCGGCCAGCTACGGCTCGGACAACGAATTGAACGACCATCACTTCCACTACGGCTATTGGGTGCGCGCTGCGGCCGAAGTCGCCCGCAACAATCCGACGTGGGCTTCGCAATCAAACTGGGGCGGCATGGTCAACTTGCTGATCAAGGACTTCGCCAACTGGGATCGCACCGATACGCGTTTTCCTTATCTGCGCAACTTCGATCCTTACGCCGGCCACTCCTGGGCATCCGGGGATTCGCCGTTCGCCGACGGCAACAACCAGGAATCATCGTCCGAAGCGATTAACGCCTGGGAAGCTTTGATCCTGTGGGGCCAAGCGACCGGCAATACAACCATTCGCGATTTGGGCATCTATCTGTACACAACCGAAGTCAACGCCATCAACGAATACTGGTTCAATACGAGCGGCACGAACTTCAAGTCCGGCTACAACCACAACTACTCGTCGATGATCTGGGGCGGCAAAAGCGTATACGCGACCTGGTTCTCAGGCGACGCGCAGGCGATTCGCGGCATCAACATTTTGCCAGTAACCGGCGCCTCCATGTATCTTGGCTACAACCCGACCTATTCGCAATCGTTTATCAACCAGCTGCAAACCGAACGCGGCAACAACAACTGGAACATGTGGCCGGATATTTTCTGGGAATATCAAGCGCTCTATGATGCAACTGGCGCCATCTCCCTGTACAACGCCAACATCGGCTACACACCGGAAGACGGCGAAACGAAAGCGCACACGTACAGCTTCCTGTACAACATGCAAGCGCTCGGCCAAGTCGATACCAGCGTAACGGCCAACATACCGACCTACGGCGTATTCAAAAAAGGCTCGACCCGCAACTATGTCGCCTACAATGCAGGCACATCGGCCATTACAGTCACATTCTCCGACGGCAAAACACTGTCCGTTCCAGCCGGCCAAATCGCCACTTCGATCGGTTCGACCGGCTCGACAGTACCGGCTATTACGTCACTTAGCCCAACCTCCGGTCCGGTAGGCACAAGCGTGACGATCAGCGGCTCCAACTTCGACAGCACGCAAGGTTCGTCAACCGTCAAATTCGGTTCGACAACAGCGACCATCACCAGTTGGTCCGCCAACTCCATCGTGGCCAAAGCACCAACAGGCCTGGCTGCAGGCAGCGCAAACGTCACCGTGACGACCAGCGCAGGCACAAGCAACACGTCCGCCTTCACAGTGACTGCCGCTTCCAGCCCGGCGATCAGCTCCTTGAGCCCAACTTCCGGTCCGGTAGGCACCAGCGTGACGATCAGCGGTTCCAACTTCGGCAGCACGCAAGGTTCGTCGACCGTCAAATTCGGTTCGACAACAGCGGCCATCACCAGTTGGTCCGCCAGCTCCATCGTGGCCAAAGTACCAACAGGCCTGGCCGCAGGCAGTGCGAACGTAACAGTGACGACCAGCGCAGGCACAAGCGGCGCTGCAGCGTTTACCGTGACCGCCGTAGCCGGCGATTTCAGCGTCAGCATCACCAAATCAGGCAACAGCGCCATCTTCACCTTCACGCCAACAGCATCCGGCGTCGCCACGACAGCGCCGATCATTCACTTCCAAAGCTCCGCGATCTACGGCGGGGCCCAGCAAAACGTGTATATGAACGCCGGCTCCGGCGGCACCTGGACGTATACCGTCACGGGATTGAGCGCAGGCAACATCGTTAAATACTCGTTTACGTATAATAAAAACGGCATTCAACAGCCGGAAAGCCCGCAGCAAACTTTCACCTTCTAAAATCACCCTTCGTGGGGAGGCCGACCGATGTCCAAACTGCTTCAATCCCTGCTGTCCGCGCAACGCCGCAACACAATATATCTGCTGCTAGGCGCGCTTCTGATTCTGGCGCTGGCGCTTGCCCTGCTGATCTTGAAGCTGCAAAGCCCGCACACCGCACAGACTTCCGCTCCGGCTGTTCCGGCCGGCTGGACGGATGTGTTTACTGACGATTTCGGGGGCGCAGCCAACACCGGCGTCAATACGTCCAACTGGCAGTATGACCTCGGCACCAGCTACCCGGGCAGCGCAGCCAACTGGGGTACAGGCGAAATCGAAACGATGACCGACAGCACCGCCAACGTCTTTCAAGACGGCACAGGCAATCTCAACATCAAACCGATTCGCGCAGCGGACGGCAGCTGGACATCCGGCCGACTCGAAACGAAATTAAGCAACTTCCAGCCTCCTGCAGGCGGCATCATGCACGTAGAAGCCCGCATTCAACTGCCGAACGTTACCGGCGCAGCGGCTCAGGGCTATTGGCCGGCCTTCTGGATGCTCGGCGCCCCGTTCCGCGGCAACTACAACAACTGGCCGCAAGTGGGCGAAATCGACATTATGGAAAATATCAACGGAGTCAACACGGTGTACTCCACCTTGCACTGCGGCGTTAGCCCGGGCGGTCCCTGCATCGAAAAAAGCGGCATCGGCGACAGCAAAAGCAATATCTCGCCTCCACTGCAAACCGACTTCCACATCTATGCCCTGGAACTTGATAAAAGTGCCTCGCCGCAGCAGCTCCGCTACTATCTGGACGGCGTCAACTTCTTTACGATCACTTCCGACCAGTTGGATTCCGCGACATGGAACAATGCGATCAATCACGGCTTCTTCCTCATTCTGAACGTTGCCATCGGCGGAGGCTGGCCAGGTTATCCGACCAACTCCACAACCTCTGGCGCAGCGATGAAAATTGACTACGTTCAAGTACGGACCCATCCAGGCGGCACAACGACACCTGCGTCTGCACCGAACTAAATGCGGACAACGATCGCGAAATCTAGCGGCCATATTCGCTTTGGCTTCCAGCGCGGCGATAACCGCTCAGAAATTGTTTGCCTTCTAAACAAGCTGCCTTGACGAAAATCGGCTGCACCGACTTTTGCCCCAACCGCCTTTTTCCTTATGGAGAAAGGCGGTTTTGTTTGCGTAGCTGCCGAAATAAACGACAGGCCGCTCCGCCGTTCGCACCACAACCTGCACACGCGCAGCAGGCATACGCGGTCAGCCAATTCTCCTGCTCGCGCCTCCCGGAGCGCCTACCTGCTGCACATCGGCTACCAGGTCAGTTGCCCGGTCGGGCAAGCTGTACACAACCTGCGGCCTATCGCTCGATCCAATAGCAGGCGCGTTCAGTCGCAAGCTCCAGCCCATTTTCATTCTCAACCGCCGTACAGCGGCCAACCAGCGGAATTTCGAACGATGCCTCCGGCAGTATGCGTTTGGCCGTCCCAACTCCTTCTTCCGCTTCCGTCCAGCCCGCGCCGTGAAGAATCAACGATGTTTCGCCCTCATAGGCATCGGCTGTCTCCCCTCGCCGCCGGAGTTCCACCCGCTGCAGCTTTAGCTCGATGCGGTCCATATCCCGCTGCTCGCTTTTGCGAATGTAGAGCACTTTGCCGATCTGGGTCTGCAACCATGCCTCCACTTCCTTCATCACGACTTGTATGCCGTTATCCGTCATCGTCGTCGAACCTGAATGGCGCGAACCGTCCGAACCTGCTGCCGTAGTCCTATCGCTTGTATACATAGGATCACTCCTTCCTGCTTCTGCCTGAACGAACGGCAGTGTCCTACTCAGTATGATCCTTCCGCAACGCCTTTATGTGCCAATCCCCTATAGCAGTGGATTCACTTCGACCCATCATCCAAATGATCGGATAGGAGGCTACCCATTAGTTGAGTAGCCGACCTTCCACACCACCGTACGTACCGTTCGGTATACGGCGGTTCAACCGCTTGAGTGCAATTGGCGCAAGCGCTCGTATTGGGCAGGGAAGTC
>Ga0206102_1000074_pt1 | contig 46571 bp, 42 predicted proteins | sample 1B1Ametagenome_FD_148645 | JGI IMG/M metagenome (GOLD analysis project Ga0206102, IMG submission 148645) | Enriched microbial communities from leaf-cutter ant dump, University of Wisconsin, Madison, United States - 1B1A | ecosystem: Environmental > Terrestrial > Nest > Insects nest > Nest dump... | reverse complement strand
CGCAACGGCCAACTGTATACGCCACGAAAGAAGGTGACGACTGCGAAGGATTGACGCCTCCTTTGCTAAAGTCCTTTGCGGATTCCCAGTAAAAATCTGGATTTTGAATTGATTTTTGACTGGGTTTGATTTGATGCGCCCACTTTTCGTGACTGAACTGCTTTACAACCAAGAAAATTTCCAATTCACTCGGAATCAGCACTTGACATCATACCGCTGGACTTTTGACAAGCGAATCGTCGCACCAAAGCCATTATGTCCATTTGGCCGACCAAAGCTTCATTTCTTTTAATATTTGATGCAAATCCTGGCCTTTCGGTGTCAGCGCGTATTCAACCGTAACCGGCACGGTCGGATAGGCCGTTCGTTCCAGCACACCGTGCTCCTCCAGATGGCGGAGCGTATCGGTCAGCGATTTTGGGCTGATGCCGCAAATTTGCCGCTGCAGCGCGCCGAACCGCCGCGTGCCCTGAAACAACTCGCGCAGCACCAGGAACGCCCATTTGCCGCCGATGACCTCAAGCGTTCGTTCGATCGAGCATTCGATCACCTTCGGCTCCTTCGGGACGTAATTGCTTAGCGGAGCGACCTTCTCGTTTTCCAGCGTAGACATAGGGTTCATCCTCTCCTTTGGCAGTTGCTTTCGTTTTGAAAGTAAGTATATCGAGTGTAATAAGTAGAGAAATCGTGCACTGCTTTCCATTTTAAATAGCCGGCGGAAAAATGGCAATAGCGCGTCGGGTTGATTTCGCTTCATGGATTCTTTACAATAAGAAATAAAAAAGTTCCAGGAGATGTCGACTAATGAAGGTGAAAATTTCCCGCAATGCCGCAAAAATGCTCAAAATGGAGCTTGAGAAGGAAGAAAACCAAGGTCTGATCGTACGCGTTCAAGTGACGCAGCAGCATGGCGATCATGCCCACTACGGTCTGGGCCTCGACGACCGCAATGACAACGACGTTCTTGTAACGACGGACAAAGGCATTGATGTGCTGCTTGACCAAAACGAGCCGATGCTCGACGGCATCCGCATCGATTACTTCTACTTGCCGCAGGAAGGTTACGTCATCACGAACCCGAGCAAGGGGTATGTTGGGGATCACTAATGGCTAACGATATTCGCATTTGCGACAAATGCAAGCATATGAAGGTGAAAACCGCTGTGTCCAAGCTGGCGCGTCTGGCGCCCGGCACCACTGTGAAAGTCGGCTGCAAGTCGTATTGCGGCCCTTGCTCTCGTTTTGCTTTTATTTTCATTAACGGCCGCTACATCACCGGGGCTACCGAAGATGAGGCCATCGAGAAAGCGTGCAAATATCTCAAGTAGCGAAGCACTCCCGGCGACGGGGGTGTTTTTTTGCTGTTTGCGCGGGATTTCGGGCACTGTCGGCGGCGGCAGGGCCGCGGTTCTGTTTGTCTGCATCAGGGAGGGGGCGCTGCCGTGCGACAGACTGCGCGGCGGGAGTTGGCGACTGGGGAGGAGTCTTTTTACAAAAGCTTCAAACCGCATTGACATTGTCCGAACAAACGCCCGCTATGCTGGGAAAGTGAAAATATTTTTCCAGACGGAGGGAATTGGGATGAAACGATGGGTAGGCAAGAAACGCCTGCTGCTGGCGGCGGTTGCAGTGCTGACCGTGTCCGGCGCGCAGATGGCGTTTGCCGAAGGACAAGCCGCGCTGCAAGCGGCTGCGGTGAAGTTCAACATTATGGCGCAGGGCAAGACGTTGACGCTGGACAAGGACCCGGTCGTCATCGACGGCAGCACGTATGTGCCGCTGCGGGCGATTGGCGAAGCGCTCGGCAAGCAAGTGGAGTGGAACGAGTGGAACCAGTCGATTACGCTCAAGGACGTGCCGCAGGTGAGCGCGACGTACGAGTGGAAGGATGCGCCGGAGCTGGGCAAAGGCATCAACGAAGGCGGCTTCTCCGGGCTTGTGCATCTGCCGGGCGATCCGGCCGATACGTTCTATACGCTGGGCGACCGCGGGCCAAACGGCGAAGTCGGCAAGGACAAGCTGCGCACGTTCCCGATCGACGACTACAATCCGCGTTTGTATAAATTCAAAATTTCGGACGGCGGCATTCAGATTGTGGACACGATCAAGCTGCAACTGCCGGAAGGCAAAACCGACAAAATCACCGGCAACCGCCTGATCACCGGCCTGCCGAACCTGATCGGACCGGACGAGGTGCCGTTCGACGAGAAAGGCGTGGTCAAGCTTGGCTATGACCCGGACGGCCTCGACCCCGAGGGCATCGCTTACAGCCCGTCCGATGACACGTTCTGGATTGCGGAGGAATACCGTCCGTCGATCCTGCAGGTGAAGCGCGACGGCACGATTCTCGGCCGTTATGTGCCGAAGGGCGCGAAGGATCAGCTGGTTGCTGCCGGGGCGCAAACCGAGATTTACGAAGTTTTGCCGGAGGTTTACAATTCGCGGATTTCCAACCGCGGCTTGGAGGGCGTGACGATTACGCCGGACGGCAACTATTTGTACACGTCGATCCAAAGCCCCATGGCCAATCCCGACAAAAAAACGGGCGAAGCTTCGCGCAACCTGCGGATTTTGAAAATGGACCTGACGACGAAGCAACTCGTCGGCGAATATGTGTACGTAGCCGAAAACGCGGGCATGTTCCAGAACGTCAATCAAAAAGACATCGTCATCAGCGATTTGTCCGCGCTGTCGCAGGACGTGCTGCTCGTGGACGAGCGCGACAAAAACGCCGGGGCCGACGCGCAGCTCAAGCGCATCTACAAGTCGGATTTCTCGAAGGCGACCAACCTGCTCGATAGTGAGACGAGCCTTGGTCTGGAGGCGTTGTCCGTGCAGCAGCTGCGCGACAAGAGCATCGTGCCGGTTGGCAAGGAGCTGGTCGTCGATATCGCCAAGCTTGGCTATCCGTATGAGAAAATCGAAGGTTTGGCCGTTACCGATGCGCACACGATCGCCATCGTCAACGACAACGACTTCGGCGTCAGCTATGACGAAGCGGGCAACCTGTCGCTGACAGGCGTGCCCACACAGCTCATGCTCATCCAGGTGAGCGAGAGCTTGAAGTAGCATGGAGCCGCCGCCGGGGTTTGGGCGGCGGCGGATATACGGCAAAGGCGGCTTCCTGATCCCGCAAGCGGGGAAGGGGAAGCCGCCTTTGCCGTTGGGGCGTGCCGCGCAGCGTTGGCGGCACGCAAGAGGGAGCCGGCGCTGCGCGCCTGGCTCCCTGGTTATGACCGCGGCCGATGCAGGGGCCGGCCGCGGTCTGTGTTTGCGCTTCCCGCCGCTCAGCGGTCCGCGCCGCCGCCGACGATGTCGGCGAGCGCCGCTCCCAGCTCCGGGAAGTGAAATTCGAACCCGTGCGCGAGCAACGCACGGGGCAGCACGCGCTGGCCTTCCAGCAGCAGGATGGCCAGCTCGCCGAAAGCCAGCCGCATCACCCAGGCTGGCACGGGAAACAGGTTCGGCCGGCGCATCGCCTTGGCGAGCGCCGCGCCGAACGCGGCATTCGTGACCGGCTGCGGGGCGGTCGCGTTGACCGGGCCTGCGAGATCGCCATGCTGCAGGCAGAAGTCGATCAGCCGCACCATGTCGGCGATATGAATCCACGACAGCCACTGGCGTCCGCTGCCGACCCGTCCCCCGACGCCGAGCTTGTAAGGCAGCGCCATCTTCGGGAAGGCGCCCTCCCGGCTGTCCAGCACCAGCCCGACGCGCAGTTTGACCAGCCGCTCGACGGGAATCTGATCGGCTGCGCGCTCCCATTCCTCGACGACCGCGGCGAGGAAATCGTTGATCCGCGGCGGGCTGGTTTCGTCAAAAATCAACATTTCCGACGTTCCGTAAATCGACATGCCGGATGCGTTGATGACGACGCGCGGCTTAACGGCCAGCCGCCCGACCAGCTCGGCGATCCGCCGGGCCGCGTCCAGCCGCGATTCGAGGATCATCCGCTTGGCGGCAGCCGTCCAGCGTTGGTTGATCGAAGCGCCGGCCAAATTGACGATCGCCTCGACGCCTTCAAACAACTCCGGCTGCTCGCGCATCTGCTCCCAGGTCAGCACATCCGTTTCGCCGGCGCTGGCCGGCCGCCGGGAAACGATCGCGACCCGATGCCCGGCCGCGCGCCAATAATCGGACAAATGCCCGCCAATAAAACCTGTCCCTCCGGTAATGGCAATAAACATACGATCCCTCCTTTATCTCTAATTATAGGCTTGCCGGAACAGTTGTCCAACGGCAACCGCGCAATTAGGGCAGCGAATATGCCAGCGCTGGCGCTTGAGCGGGCTGCCCGCGGCTCCACTATAACCCCGTTGTGGCAAACTGCATCGCCCCGCCACTCCGCAAGCCCCCGCCATACCGCCGCGCACGATCCTCACAGAGCCATCCTGCCTTCGCTGCACCCCTCATCCCCCCGGCGCAATTTCGCGCCGCACATGGCAAATTTCGCAGTCAGCGTGTCGAAAAACGAATCATTTTGGAAAAATAGTCCCAACTACCTAGGGGTTTTCTGAAAAATAGTCGTGATAGAGTATTCGATTTGCTGGAAACTTCACTTATCCTTGTAAGTAGCAGCAAATAATGCTCTACCGTATCGCGCATTTCTCGATAAAGGCAAACCTGGCGAAAGCCAGCGACGCAAAGCTACAGGGGCTTACGATCCCGCATGCGGGAAGCCAGTTGCCAGCCAGCTGCCGAAGATCAGGTTGCGCTCAGCGAATGCGAGCCCCTGCCGTCGGCTTTCGAGGTGGGGTTTTTGATATGAAAGACTGTAGTCCATCACACAGTACAAAGGGGGAGACTTTAGACATGCAGCCTGAATGGACGCACAATGAAGAAGCGGTGCTCACGTCATTGAACGGCAGTCAGCTCCGGCTCATTCCGTCGAGCGACGGGCCGAAGCTGTTGATCGACCGCGAGGAATATTTGCTGAAGGAAGCGTGCTGGGATGTCGAGATGTTTCATGGGCGCAGCAGCAGCATTTTGATTTTTTACTGGAAGGGCGAAGTGAAGCTGTCGGTCAAAATTCCGCCGCTGTCGCAGGTGGACGCATTTTTGACCCGATTGTTCCAATGCTTGACCTTCAAAGCGAAAGCGGTATTGGCCTAAAGCGGCGAATGCCGCTTTTTTGCTGCTGGTGAAAGCGGATTCGCCGGGCGGCGTTATTTTGCATTTGGCTTAGGTAGACACGCACAAAACGCTCCCGCGGCGCATAGATTAAGGGCAGCATGGGCTGCAAGGCGGTCGCGGGAGGAAGTGGGATGGAAGAAAGCGCAGAGGTTGGGGCGGCGTGGTTCGAGCAGCAGTTTTGGCTGCAGGTGCTTGGCGATCACGCCAGATTCCTTCACGGCGGCTTGGCCCCGGAGGAGCAGGAGGAGCTCGGCCGGGCGGCGTGCTTCATCCATTCGCTGGACGAACTGCTGGAGCAGGCGCGCGGCAAGCCGACCGGCGCGGCGCTTGTGGCGCTGAACGCGGCCGCCTGCCAGAAGACGCAGGAGCTGCGCGCATTCAAGCTGCACCTCTTGCAGCGGCAGTTGACCGGCCAGATCGGCTTTAATCTGCCGCCGACGTTTGTCAATCATAGGGTGAATAAAGCGGAAGAAACGCTGAATGTGATGGCCGCTTTGGCCCGCGGCGAGCTGCCGCCGGAATCCAGCCCGCTGCAATTGCACCTGCTGTGGCTGCAGGATGCGACCGGGCATGCCGGTTCGATTCAGGACAGTCTCGACTGACGGAGAAAAAGCTTAAGGAATGGAGCGCCGGGTTTGCCCGGCAGTTTCGGGATTTTTATGTGAAGGCGGTTGAATTTGCCGGGGATTTGCGCGCCCATGTACGGCAGTTTCCCGCGCTGGTGCGAATGAACAAGGAAGTGGAGCTGGAGATGACGCTGTTTCTGGAGTTTTTGCGCGAGCTGGAGGAGCTGTGCTGGACCGACGAGGCGTTGGGTACGCTCAAACCGCTGATGGTCGACCATATAGCCCGCGAGGAGCTGTATGATTTGACGAAGCTGTCGCTTGTTTCCGAGATCCGCAAACCGGCCGGTGCCCCTGCCGCGCCGCGGGTGGAAGCACGAAAAGGGATTGTTTGACATTCGAGTAAAAAGCGTTGTCTCCCTCCGGCAGGAACGCTATAATAATGATTGAATACATAGCAAGTAGTTCTTGGGAACTATCGGGAGGAGTTACATAGATGCGATTGATTACACGTTCGGATTTTGATGGTCTGGTCTGCGCGATGTTGTTGAAAAAGCTGAATATGGTGGACGAAATGAAATTCGTGCACCCGAAAGATATGCAGGACGGCTTGATTGAAGTGAATGAAAACGACATCCTGGCGAACGTGCCGTATGTGCCGGGCTGTGGGCTGTGGTTCGACCACCATTCCAGCGAGCTGGAGCGGATGGGTGAGCAGGTCGAATTCAAGGGCGAGACGCGCATCGCGCCAAGCGCCGCCCGCGTCGTGTACGATTATTACGGCGGCAAGGCCGTGTTCGGCGATATCGACGACATTATGCGCGGGGTGGACAAAGCGGATTCGGCGCAGTTCAGCAAAGAGGATATTTTGCATCCGCAGGGTTGGGATCTGCTGTCGTTCATCATGGACGCGCGCACGGGTCTTGGCCGCTACCGCGATTACAAGATCAGCAACTATCAGCTGATGGAGGACCTGGTCGACCACTGCGCGACGATGAGCGTCGACGAGATCATGCAGCTGCCGGATGTGAAGCAGCGTGTGGACCGTTATTTCGAACTGGACGCTCAATACCGGGAGATGCTGGGCAAGTATACGCGCACGGAAGGCAATGTGATCATTACCGACCTGCGCGACGTGGAGACGATTTATCCGGGCAACCGTTTCATGGTGTACGCGCTGAATCCCGAGCAGAACATTTCGATCTGGATCGTCGACGGCCGCAACAAGCAAAACTGCGTGTTCGCTTGCGGACACAGCATCGTCAACCGCACGTCCCGGACGAACGTTGGCGCGCTGATGTTGAAGCACGGCGGGGGCGGACATCATGCCGCCGGCACGTGCCAGGTTCCTTACGAACAGGCGGAAGCGGATCTGCAGGAGCTTGTGGCGACGATGAGACAGGACGGGTAGGCTGCTGAAGACATCGCAGGAAGCCTTTACAGGGCTGCAAGAAAGCCGCAAATGCTGCAGGCGTGCGTCAGGTGGACGTGCGCGTGACGTTTGCGGTTTTTTATTTGGCGGCTGGAGGAATACAGAGGGAGCGGTGGCAACCGTTCAGGAGGAGCGATGGGGATGAGAACATATGCCGGCGGGCGTATCGCGGCAAAGAAATCGATAAAGCGCAAGGTCAAAGCAAATGGACATTCCGGCTTGCAGGAGGAGGTCCGTCCGTTATCGGGCGGCGAGTCGGCGGTTCCGTCCGCTCCGCTCCAGTTGCGCCGCTGGCAGGAGACGCTCGGCAACCGCGCGACGCAGCAGCTTGTGCAGCGCCAATTGGCGCAGCCGACGATTGTCGCCGGTCAGCCGGAGGGACAGGCGGACCGCAGCGGCTTCCGGCCGAATGACGGCTCGCGGCTGGTCGTGCAGCGCGTACTTTCGCAATTTCGGCTCAATGAGGAGCGGAAGACGGAGAGCAATGCCAACAACATTACGATCAGCGATGTGCTGATTGCCGGGCGCACGCCGTCTCCGTTTTCGGGCACAATGGGCGCGCATTCCACGGCGTGGGTGGCGCATATCGACGCCGTGCGCCGACAGATGATCGGCTACCATTTGGACGAGGCTTGCGGCTTTATGAAGGACTTCTCCAGGCAGCAGCTCGCTTCGCCGCTGCTGCGGCTTGCGCAATATCTCGAGCAAGACCATGTCGAAAAGCTGAAATCGGCCGGCGAGGCTTTGCAAGCAGCCGTTTCTCAGATTGAGCCGTTCCAGGACGAGAGCAACATCAACAACTCGCAGGTGGTCATTGCCGGGTTGCAGAAGCTGCTCAGCATGCTGCTGACCTTTGTCAACTATTTGCCGATGGCGACGGTGGCCGGCGGCAATCCGGGCGGAAATGGCGAGGGAGTGGCGCGCACGCTGCTGAATCTGCACGAAACCGCCGGCTCGGCGAAGGATTATATCGACGGGGCGAAGGAGGATATCGGCAGCGAGAAAATGGAGGAGTCACCGTCGGAAGATAAGCTCCGGGAGTACAACGACACCTTGGAAAGTTATGAAGGGCTGCTGCAGGATTTGAAAAAAGAAGATTCGACTGTCGACCTCAACAAGCAGGGACCGTTGAAAAAAAAGGTGCAGGAGCAGCTGCGCAAAATGTTCGCGGCCGAAACGCCCGGCGTATTTGCGCAAACCCGCGTCAAGCAGCAGGACCCGCAGCTGATTTGCGAAATTTGGGCGCTCGGCTTGCAGCACTACCTGGAAACGGTCAAGTCGGCCTATCCGTATTCGTACACGCTGGCGGGATGGAACGAGGAGGAACAGCTCGGGCAGGAGCTGACGCTGCTGCTTGACCGTCAGGCGGAGGCTACCGAGGTGGACGGCGAATTCAAGCTGCAAAGCGACAAAAAGGTGGCCAAGTACATCCTGGAGCTGCTGCGCGGCCAAAGCAAATTTGCCAAGCTGGGCCAGGAGCATGAAGCCCCGCTGGACGATGTGCTCGGCAAAAAGGCGGAAATGTCAGCCGCCGGCATCGGTATTTCCGATTTTGTCAGCGAGAGCAAAGGAACGTTTATGAGCTCGATTTTTCTCGACGAGGACGGCAAGGTCGGCGACGTGTTCATTCATGGCCGCACGCCGCCGCCGTTTCCCGGCTCGGAAGGCATGGGCGCGCATTCCACGGCGTGGACGGCTCATGTGGACGCCGTGCGCACCACGCTGATCGGCAAGACGTTGAGGGAAGGCGGCGACGCACTAAGAAAGCTGGCGAATCAGGCGCTTTTCGCGCCGGCCTACACTGGGCTGAAGGATCAGGTTGGCGGCAAGCAGACGTATATGCTGGAGCAAGCGGCTGCCATTTTGCGCGGCATGCTGGAGCAGCAAATCGATTATGATAATGGCCATGCGGCGATCGGTTATTTGGAGCAATTGGTGTATGCGCACCTCGATTTCGTGAACTTGACGCCGCTCAGTACGGTGTCGGGCGGAAGTGTGCCGGGCGGGCGCAACGAGGGCCGACACCGCCAACTGCTGCTGTCTTTTGAGCAAAATGAACCGAAGGTCACCTCGTCGCTGAAAAGCGACTTGCGCGAGGCGATGTACGGATTGTTTGATCCCAACGCGATTGACAAGTTTGCGCCGGACGAAGATAGAGAGGGCGGTTTGGACGAAAAGCTCGAAACGAAGAAATGGCTGTACAGCTTGAATTCGTTGATGCACACGCTGAAAACGGCCTATCCGAAGGCTTACGCCGTTTCCGATTTTCGCGACTATTTGTTGGAGAAGCTGAATGCGCCGATTGAGGTGGTGATGGAGGGAACGGAGAATGAGCAGGATGAGGAGAAGGATGTCGAGCTGAACGAACTGAGCGACAAGAAAGAGATTGCCAAGCATTTGGATCCGAGCAGTTGGAGGCTGGGGAAAAAGGTTCGGGTCGAGCATCCGTATTTGGATCAATACGATAGGGGCTACATCAGCGGAAGGTTGAACAGGGAGAGTCGAACCGTCAAGGTGCAGTTTGTCGCCGAGAGCAAGACGACCTACCAACTCCTCGGGGTTGCGGAGTATCCGGTTGATCAAGTGACGCCGCTGTTGTAAGCCGGTACGGCTGGAGCCGTCAAGGCAGACGGATGCCGGTGCCAAAATACCCCTTGTCCGCGCAATCGCCGTCCCGTCATGTTGTCATGGCGGGACGAGCTGCGTTTGCCGGAAAAGGGGCGGTGCCCGCCAAGGCCTGTGACGGCAAGGCGGAATCTGGCGGCGGTGCGCCAACGACTGGCGTTGGGCGCGGGTAACGGAACGGGCGAATCGGCAGGGGCATCCCTGGCGCGGGAACGGCTTGCCGGCAGCGGCTCGACCGTGCTGCGCTGCGTATGGACTGCCGCAGCGGGGCTGGCGACGGGCTGTGGCCAGCTGCGGCGAAGCGGGAACGGGCGCGCCCCTCAAGTCGCGTGCGGCGCGGGAAGAGCAGCGCTGGGCCTGCCATTGCCCGCCGCTTACTGCGCGGTTGTGCCGCCGCTTTTAAAAATATGGCCCGAAGCCCAATATTGGTACAGATTGCATTCGATCCGGCCGTTGAACAGCTTGCGCTTTTTGTCGGCGCGGCGGGTCATGTAATGCTCCAACTGGCGGCTTGGGCTCAGCACGAACACGCTCCACGTGGGCAGCTGCCCCGTGATCGAGCCGAGCTGGCGCAGCGCCAGCTCCACCTCGCGTGAATCACCAAGCCGTTCGCCATAGGGCGGGTTGGTGATCACGCAGCCGTTTTCGCCGCTCGGCCGGGCTTTGGCTACAGGCTCCACACGGAAGTGGAGCTGATTGGCCAAGCCCGCGGCTTTCGCGGCGGCCAGCGCCACATCGATGGCTTGGGCATCGATGTCGCTGCCGACGATGTCCAGCGGCACATCGTCGCGCACCGCGTCGTAGGCCTCGTCGCGGGCCATCTCCCACAGCTCGGGCGGGACAACGTTGTCCCACGCCTCGCTGGGAAAGCTGCGCCTCAGCCCCGGCGCGATGTTCCAGCCGATCATCGCCGCCTCGATCGGGATCGTGCCCGACCCGCAGAACGGGTCGTAGAGCGGTCGGTCGACCCGCCAGCGGCTGAGCAGCACCATCGCGGCCGCCATCGTCTCCTTGAGCGGCGCTTCGGTGACGAGCTTGCGGTAGCCGCGTTTGTGCAGGCTCGGGCCGGTCGTGTCGAGCGTCAGCGTGGCGACGTCGTTCAGCAGCGCGACTTCGATCACGTAGCGCGGGCCTTGCTCGGCGAACCATTCGGTGCCGCAGCGCAGTTTCATTTTTTCCACAATCGCTTTCTTGACGATGCCTTGACAGGCGGGAACGCTGGACAGCTGCGATTTATGCGAACGGCCCTGCACGGGGAATTCGGCGTCTTCCGGCAGCCATTCCGGCCAATCGAGCGCCTTCGTGCCCTCGAACAACTCGTCGAAGGTGCGGGCTGCGAACTGCCCCATCAGCACGAGCACGCGGTCGGCGGTGCGCAGCCACAGATTGGCGCGGCAGATCGCCAGCGGGTCGGCTTTAAACAACACCCGTCCGTTCTCGACGGTCGCGTCGGTGTAGCCGAGCTCGCGGATTTCGCGGGCGACGACGGCTTCAAGGCCCATCGGGCAGGTTGCAATCAAAACAAGTTGCGGCATAACGGCCATCCTTCCTGTACGGCAAAAATTTCGGCAAGTTGTGCATCCGGGCAAAAACTCATACAATTAACAAGTATAGGACAAAAGGGACGTACATACAAACACAAATACGCCCGAAAGGAGCACGCACCATGGAAACGATCACGGCGGAAAGCTACGTCGAGGGATTATATGAAGAGGATGCGCTTTTGCAGCGGGTGAAGGCAGGCATCCGCGAGCGGAATATGCCGGAAATCTCGATTGCGCCCGGCTATGGCCGGCTGCTGACGATGCTCGTGCGGATGACCGGGGCGAAGCGGGTGCTGGAGATTGGCGCTTTGGGCGGTTACAGCGGCATCTGTCTGGCGCGCGGCCTGGAGGAAGGCGGCCAGCTGGTCTCGCTGGAGCTGCGGCCGGAATTTGCCGAAGCGGCGCTGACGCATATGACCGAAGCGGGGCTGGGCGAACGCGTCGAGCTGCGGGTTGGCGAAGCGCTGGCGAGCCTTGCGACGCTGGCGGCCGAAGGCGCGCGGTTTGATCTGTTTTTTATCGATGCGGACAAGGTGAATTATCCGAATTATCTGGAGGCGGCGATTCGGCTGGCGAATCCCGGCGCGATCATTATCGGCGACAATACGCTGATGCGCGGGCGGGTCGTCAACCCGGAGGAACGCAAGGCATCGGTCGAAGCGATGCGCCTGTTTAACCGGCGAATTGCCGCAGACGAGCGGCTGGACAGCACGATGCTGCCGGCGTACGACGGCTTGGCGATTGCGATGGTCAAAAGAAATACCGCAGCGCCGCGCTGATCGGCAGCCGCTGCACGCAGCAATGCCCCCTTGCGCACGCGCAGGCAGCCTGATCGGCTGCTTGCGCGTGCGGCAAGGGGGCATTTCGTTGGCGCTTGAACGTCAAGACGCCTTTTGCTTCACGGCCAGCGGAGCAGCGGTGTTTGGCGGCAGCAAGGGAGGCGGGGTTTGCAATTGGCTCAGCGGTTCGTGGAACGGACCCTGGATCGCCGGACGGACGGTTTGCCGTTTACGGGTTTGCATCACGCCGATCATATTCCAGTACACAAACAACAGCTCGGCCAGCAGCACAATAAACGCAATCCTACGCCAGTTCAACTTCATTTTCGCGCAAATCCCCTTTATCGGCAGTTGCCCATATATTACCATGTCTGATCGTGAACGGCTACAGAAACTTTGATTTCAATCAAGCTTTCTCCGTCGGAACGCGCTTGGCAGGCCAGTGTTGGTCCGCCGTTTTCGCGCCGCGTGCGAGGAAAAAAGGCGCCGCTCCAAAGGTGCTAGCCACGGCAAAAGCTTGCATACTTTTTCGCCGGACGGGGATATTAGTTTTGGCGTTTGGACGCTAATCCACGATGTTGCAAAGGAGCTGTACCATGCCATTCGGAGCGCACGAAACGATGGAAGTCCATGAAATTTTGAACGAAAAAATCAATATGATCAATCATTTCTCGCTGTACGCCGAGCAGGCGCAAAGCGAGCAGGTGCGCGGCTTGATCCGCCAGCATTTGCAAACGGCGATTGAGCACTACGACCAGCTTGTCGCCTACACGCACGATTACGAGGCGGCCGGCGCACCGCAAGGCCAATGGCCAGCGGCGCCGCAAGCCGGCATGAGCCATACGTCGTATGAGGATATCCGCTACGGCCTGCGTCAGCCGCAGCCGGTAGCGCCGCAACTGCAGGCGCAAGGCCGCTTGAACGACCGGCAAATTTTGTGCGCGGTACTTTGCTGCCACAAGAACAGCGCGAAAAACGCGATGCAGGCGTCGCTGGAATGCGCCGATCCGAACGTGCGGCAAATGCTGCTCAGCGGGGCGATTGCCGCCAACCAGCACGCCTACGACACGTTCCTGGTGATGAACCGCCAAGGGTTCTATCAGGTGCCAACGATGCAGGACCATACGGCCAAAACGTACCTCCATACGTATCAGCCGCTGCACGCTGCACCGAACGCGTTTCAATAAGAACGCGACGGACCGGCCATAACACAAAGCCGCCCGCTTCCCCATGCTTGACCGGCATGGGAGCGGACGGCTTTGTGCGTTTTATTGGTGCACGCGCGCCGTCGTAATCTCGCGGATGTAACGCTCGGCGTCGGGCATGTCCGAACCGCGGGTCAGCCGTACCGCGGCTTCTATATCGTAAGGCACGCGGATGAATTGAATGCCGAAGGGAGCCGGCCCATCCGTGCCGCTGACACCTTCTACGATGCAATAGGAGGCTTGCGGAATGCCGTCGTACGGCACGCCGATGCTGCCGGTGTTGAACAGCGTCAGCCCGCCCGTCGGCGCGTCGGGACATGGAAGCGTCCGCAAGTAGGACAGATGAATGTCGCCGTAGCCGACCACATCCGGCGTTGCGCCGTCCTGCGGAAAGCCGGTCGCCGCGGTATTGGCGAACAGCGCCAGCCGCTCGGCTTTGGACGCCTTGCGGTTGACGCGGTGGAATACGCTGACGGCCGAAGCGTGGAACAGCCGCAGCCGGCGGCCGCTGATCGGCAAATCGACGCAGAAGGGCAACGCCGCCAGATAGTCGAGCTGGTCGGGCCGCAGCTGGCGTTGCTGCCACAAGCCGTGGGCCTGCTCCTGGGGCATGGTGATGCCCAGATCCCAGTTGCCCTGCACGACGGCTTCGCAAACCGCGCGGATGCGGTCGGTGGCCGCCGCCGATCCGGGGCCTTTGCCCACGAGGTCGCCCAGGCAGAGGATGCGGGTGATGCCGCGGGCGGCAATGTCGGATAGCGCCGCTTCCAGCGCCGGCATATTGCCGTGTATATCGGAGATGATGGCGATTTGCTCCACGGTGTCCCGCCTTTCAAAAGCCGTTTTTTTCTTTATACCATAAACTGTTCCTGCGAGAAAGAGTACCCTTGCCAGGCGCATTCTGATATAATTTGGTCAATGAAAGGTGGGTTTGTGACGGTGGAATCAAGATCCGAACGACTACGTAGAGAAAAACAGCGCAGAAAGCCCAAAGGACCCTCATGGAAAAAGCTGGCCGGCCTGGCCGTTGCCGCTGTCGCTTGCCTGTCCATCGGCGTCCTCGCCGCTTATTTGACAACGAATGCCGATAAGACCGATCTTGAGCAGGCGCAGGAGGAGCTGGTCATTCCGACGGCGACGGCCGCACCGAAGTCAAAGCCAAGCGCGTCCGCCCAGCCGGAGGGCGACAAAGCGGCCAAGCCGTCCCCGCAAGCGGCCGGGACGACGGGGGAGAACGCGGGAGCTTCCGCCGATGCGGGTGGGACCGTGGAGCTGGCTTTTGTCGGCGATGTGCTTTTGGGCAGCAAGGTCGAAGATATCATGAAGAAAAACGGTTATGATTATCCGTACTCGAATGTGAAAGCGTTATTAAGCGATCCTGACTATACGGTAGCCAATCTGGAGACGCCGGTGACGACGCGCGGCGAGCAGCAGACCAAGGAATATGCGTACCGCTCGTCGCCGGAAGCGATTCCCGCGCTCAAGGCGTCGGGCATCGATCTGGTCAATCTGGCCAACAACCATACGCTGGATTTTGGCATTGAAGGGCTGACCGATACGATGGATGTGCTGGATCAGAACGGCATAAAGCGCGTCGGTGCAGGCATGAACAAGGACGAGGCGTACCGGCCGGTCATTGTGGAGAAAAAAGGGATGAAAATCGCTTTCCTCGGCTTCAGCCGCGTGTTGCCGGAAGGCTGGTGGAAGGCGGGCGACAGCAACCCGGGTTTGGCCGAAACGTATAATTACGTGCTGCCGGTCGAAGCGATCCAGCAGGCCAAGCAGCAGGCCGATCTCGTGGTCGTGATCGCGCATTGGGGCGTGGAGCGCACCGATTCGCCGGAAGCCAATCAGACGGAGATGGCGCACCGCTATATCGACGCCGGGGCCGATCTCGTCGTCGCGAGCCATCCTCACGTGCTGCAGGGCTTCGAAACGTACAAGGGCAAGTGGATCGCCTACAGCTTGGGCAATTTTATTTTTACGACCAACGACGTGCCCAAAACATGGGAAACCGCCGTCCTGCAAGCATCGTGCTCGAAGGCGCAGGCCTGCGATTTGCAGGTCGTGCCGGTTTGGACCAAGGCGGCGCTGCCGACACCGATGAACGCCGAAGACAGCGCCAAGCTGTTCGAGCGGCTGAGCGGCATTTCGATTAACGCGCAGGTGCGGGGGGACGGGCGGGTCGTCAGCCGCTAGGCAGCGCGCAGTTGCGCCGGGAAGAGAACGAACATGGAGCGCCATCCGCGCAACATCAGGGTGGCCTCATGTACACCGACACGCTCGAAGATATCAGCCCGACGCGGCCCGGCGGCCGGCTGGAGTTGTTTGGGACGGTATTTGGTCTTGCCCACGCGTGCGGGCTTGCGTTGCTCCTGAACGCCCCTGTACCGCGCCCCGCCCGCTTTTCCTTTTCCTCACACCAAGTCCTTCCATTCCCTGCTGTGCTGTAGTTGCCAAGCAAAATTTTCATACAAGCCCCTACAGGATAAAAAAGATGCCTCCAGCCCCACATCTATAGTGGTTTTGGCGGCATCTTTGCACATCATTGGGGATTGGCTCATTGGTTATTGGGCTTTGCGGACAGCTTCGTTATTTTCGGGTGGTTCCCTTTTAGTGCGAACATGGGGATGCTCCTGATTGTGTGGGTCGCGTATGACGGCTGGTTGGACGAGGAAAGTCCGCCGCCATGCCATGGGAAGGAGCTAGGCTATCACCTGTCAGCCAAAAGCCGATAACCAACCGGACTGTGACTTGCCGCGCGCTACAGCTTAAAGCGATTGACCGCTTCCTGCAGATCCTGGGCCATATGCGCCAAATGGTTCGAAGCTGCCGTGACCTCTTCCATCGAAGCGAGCTGCTGCTCGGTTGCGGCGGTCACGGTTTGTGCGCCGGCTGCCGACTGCTCGGCGACAGCGGCGATGCTTTCGATCGAAGCAACGACCGACATCGCACCAACGGCGGCTTGCTGCACGGCTGCGGACACCTCGCTAATGAGCGTCGACGTTTGCTCCGAGGCGGTGCGGATGCCGTCGAAGGAAGCGCCCAGCGTCGTGATGACCTCGACCGATTCGTTGACCGCGTGGGAGGACGTTTCCATCGACTGGACGGCGGAGGAGGTTTCCTCGCGCACCTGGTCGATCAGCCCGGCGATTTGCCCGGCCGCTTGCGTCGTCTGGTCGGCGAGCTTGCGCACCTCGCTGGCGACGACGGCGAAGCCGCGGCCTTCGCTGCCGGCGCGGGCCGCTTCAATGGCCGCGTTCAGCGCCAGCAGGTTCGTCTGCGCGGCGATGCCGCTGATCAACTGCACGATGTCGCCGATTTCCCGCGAACGCTCGCCAAGCGTGTTCACGACGCCTTTCAGCTCCGAGACGCTGCCGTGCAGCGTATTCATTTGGCGGATCGCCTGGGCGACGCCTTGACCGCCCGCCTCGGCGCGCTCGGCCGCACTGGCGGCGTGTTGCGCCGCAGTTTGCGCCGATTCGGCGATGCCCGACACGGTGCTGGAGACGAGCTGGATCGCTTCGGAGCTTTCGGTTACGGCGCGCACCTGATTCTCCGACCCGGTGGACAGCTCTTGAATCGTCATCGAAATATGCTCGCTGCCACGGCCGGTTTCTTCGGCGTTTTGGGTCAGCTCCTCGGAGGAAGCGGCAACCTGCTGGGAGGTGCTTTGCACCTGCGCGAGCACGCCATGCAGCCCTTCCATCATCGTGTTGAAGGAGGTCGTCAGCCGCCCCAACTCGTCTTTGGAACGGTAGCTGCCGCGCACCGTCAAATCGCCTTGCTCGGCGCGCGACATCGCCGTTTGCACGACTTTCAGCGGCCTTGTCACCAGACGGTTGATCCAATAGCCAATTCCCACACCGAGCAGCAGCGCAGCCGCAATTATGATGTAGATCAGCTGATGGGCCATATCGTTGTCGCGATCGACGGCTTGTTTTAACGTATCCCCGAGGTCGGCGTTGTAGTTGGCCAGCTCGATGAGCAGATCGTTCATCTGCGTCATTTTGTCCGAATGCGCCAGCATCAATTGCTGGGCTTGGGCCAGATTGCCGCTTTTGGCGGCAGCCAGAATTTGATTCATTTCATCCTGATACGTGGCGTCCAGCGCATTGAGCTTCTCCATCCGCTCGGTTTCGTAAGCGTCGAGCCGGGTTTGCGCATAACTGGCGATATCTTTGTCGAAGGTGCTCTTGGCTTCCTTGACATCGGCTTCGAGCGCGGCTTGCGACGACGGATCCTTCGTCAGCGCAGCGGCGTACAGGTTCGCCTGGCTTCTGCGGCTTAACGCGCGGGCTTCATTCAGCCATTTGACGGGCTGCATCCGGTTGTCGTACATATCGGCGACGGCGCCGTGCATGATGTTCAAATACCGCGAGGAAACGCTGCCGATGGTTCCCATCAAAGCAAGAAGCACAAAAACGAGTGTAAACAGCTTGAATGAAACGCGAAGGTGCTTGAACCCCATTCTGAAACCACTCCAATTCGACATTTTTCTACAATTATCTCACAGATGGGTCCATCTTTCATTAAAATAATATGAAAATTGCGCCGCCGGCGGCGCAGCAAAAAGACCGATCTTTCGCGCTTGCGAAATACCGGCCTTGCGCCGCGGGGAACGGCGTTGGCGTTAATTCGATTGCTGGGTTTCCTGGGCTTTTTCCTCCAGAGCTACGTCGGAATATTCGTCGCGGATGCGCAATAGATTCGGCAGTTGTTCGAAAAACACGTCCACGACCCGCGGGTCGAAATGCTGGCCGCGCTCCTCCTTGAACAGGTTCAGGATGCGGTCGAGCTCCCAAGCTTTCTTGTATACCCGCTCGCTGCCCAAGGCGTCAAATACGTCGGCAATCGCCGTAATTCGTCCGTAGATATGCGTTTCCTCGCCCTTCAAGCCGCGCGGATAACCCCGTCCGTTCCATTTTTCATGATGCTCGTAGGCGACGATGGCCGCTGTTTTGAGAATGTGGCGTTTGGAATTTTTCAGCAGGTTGTAGCCGATTTGCGTATGGGACTGCATGATCGCGAACTCTTCTTCGGTCAGCTTGCCCGGCTTTTTCAGCACGGAGTCGGGAATCGCCACCTTGCCGATATCGTGCATCGGCGACGCCATTTTGAGCAGATCCGCTTCCTCCTGCGACATGCCCAGCCCGAGGGCGAGAATGTAGGAATATTCGGCGACGCGTTTAACGTGATTGCCGGTTTCCTTCGAACGGCTTTCGCCGATTTCGCCCATCGTGAAGATGATTTCCTTTTGCGTTTCCTCGATTTCGTGCGTCAGCAGCGCCGATTCCAGCGATTTGCCCGCGTAAGAGGAAGCCAGCGTGAGATATTCCATGTCCTTTTCGGAAAATTGCTCGCTTTCCGTCAGCTTGTTGATCGCTTGGTACGCGCCCATAATTTCGCCTTCGTTGTTGCGGAACGGAATGACCATCAGCGCTTTCGTCGTGTAGCCGGTCAGCTGGTCGGTGCGCAACGCGCCATTGACGAGATATTCGCGGTACTCCTCGTTCGTGTACGCGTCGTCGATAAACACGGCCTGATCGTGGGTGACGGCATAACCGACGAGCCCGGCGTTGCTCGGGATGCGGATTTCGCTGACGCCGTGCGCGACTTTCGACCAGAGTTCGTTTTTGTTGCGGTCGATCAGCCAGACGGTGCAGCGGTCCGAAATGATCATATCGCGCCCCATGTCGGCCATCAGCATCAGCACGCTGTCGAGATTGCGCTCGTTGGCGATTTTGGCCGCATAATCGAAAATGACGCGCAGCATTTCCTGCGGCTCCAGGTCGCGCTTACGCCGAGGGACGAAATCCAGTATGTCGTACTCCATAATAACCTCCTGATCCTTTTTCCGTCTTGGGTGTATCACAGGCTAAACCGCGGGCACTCCTCCTCGAAGGACTCCGATAGGAGTTTTGTTTACTTTTATTATAATATCTATTCCTTGCAAAAAGGGAACTTCCTGCCGCTTATTGGGACAACTTCGGGATTTTTGTCGAAAAAACGCGACAAAGCCGGGACATAGTCCGGCCGGCAGCGTTGTGGTAAAATGTGGATGGGCCAAAAGTCGTTGCGGGAACGGCCGCCGGGAGCTTCGCCGCAAGCGGGAAGCGGCCCGGTTCACGGCCGAATACGGGATATAAAGGGGATAAAAATGTGGATTGGTTGATCGGTCTGGCGGGCAGCCTTGTCATCGCGGGAGCGGCTTATGCCAAAAAATCGCTGTCGCGCTCCGGCTTGGCCGCCGCTGTGGCGATGGGAACGCTGTTGTATGCGCTGGGCAGCGCGGCGTGGTTTGGCACGCTGCTTGCGTTTTTCGTCTCCTCGTCGGCGCTGTCGCGGCTGAAGCCGCAGCGCAAGGCGGACGCGGAAAGCGGCTACGCCAAAAGCGGGCGGCGCGACGCCGGACAGGTCGCCGCCAACGGCGGCCTCGGCCTGCTGCTGTGCGCCGGCCATGCGCTTTGGCCGCACCCGATCTGGTGGGCGTTATATGTCGGCGCGCTGGCCGCCGTCAACGCCGACACCTGGGCCACCGAGCTGGGCGGCCTCAGCCGCCGCGCGCCGCGCTCGATCGTCAGCGGCCGGCGCGTCGCGCCCGGCGTCTCCGGCGGGGTGACGCCGCTGGGCCTCGCCGCCTCCGCGCTCGGCGGCGCGTTTATCGGAGCAGCCGGCTGGCTGCTGCTCCGGTGGGGTTCGCCGCCGTTTGAGGGCGGGGCGGCGGCGGGCTGGCCGGCAGCGTCGCTGGAGCTGCTGCCGCTTGTGGCGGCGGCGGGCCTCGCCGGGCTCGGCGGCTCGCTCGCCGACTCGTGGCTCGGCGCCGTCGCCCAGGCGATGTATCGCTGCCGGGCGTGCGGCCGGGAGGTCGAGCGCCGCAGCCATTGCGGCGAGCCGACGGCGTTCGTCCGCGGCTGGCCGTGGATGACGAACGATGCGGTTAATGCGTTATGCTCGTGCGCCGGAGCCGGGCTGGCGCTGCTGGCGTTAGTCGTCCTTGCGCGAATAAGCTTTATTTAGGACCCAAATCAATAAAGCCAACATGCCTAATACCAAAATAATGGAAAATACAATCACGGCTGTCACAGCTTGCGTTCACCTGCTCTCATTAAAGGTTGCTGTGACCATTGTAATGCAGCCTTTTTCGCAACACAACCCTGAATGCCCAAAGGGCGTTCAGGGTTGTTGTTGTTTTGCGGCGCAGAGGGCGGTCCATAGCGTCGGCTGTGCGGTGTGAGGACGGTTGGTGGGCCGGGATGGAGGGTGGAGGCTAACCGCCGGCCGGGCGGGGGCAAGCCCGCGAGCAGGAAGGTAACTCCGCAGTTTCCGCGAGTCGGCGGCGGTTGATCCGCAGCTCGGGTGAAGCAAGCCGCGAACTGGCGGCGGTTCACTCGATAGCTTGGCCGGCCGGCCTCCGCCACGGACGATGACGTTAACGGAGCGCCGGCTGGCGAAGCCAAACGCCGCTTGGCGTTACGGCAGCGTCAGCTCGCCGAGTGGTGCGAGCGTCGTCAAGTCGTTGGCTTTGATCATGCCCGGCGAGACGGAATAGAGCACGTTGCCGATATACAAGCCGCGCTGCACGTTGCGGTTGCTGTCGTACCAGCCGCTGCCGGCTTGATTCAGATCGGTTGGCGTCAGGTGGCTGATCGTGCCGCGCAGGTCGAAGCCGGTATTCAGGTCGAGGTGGTACACGTACAAGCCTTGGAAGGCGAAGTCGCCGTATTGCCACACCTGACCGTTTCCTGCGGCCGGCGGTTCGGTAACAGTGACCGGGAACGCCAGCAGCCCTTGCTGTTTGTCGAACAGCAGCGCCTTATGGTTGTAGAGCAGCTCGGAATCGGTGCCGCGCGCGCCGATCGCCGTCTTGAACAACTCTTTCGGTTGCGTGACGTCGCTGACATCGAACAAGGCGATTTTCATGCCTTGGTAATAGGCGGTTGTCGAGCCTTGCGGGTCCCATTCATTGGCCGTTTCGACAGCGTCCTTGCCAAAGCCGATCAGATGCGTGGCGTCATACGGGTGCAAGTAATCGCTGTAGCCGGGAATTTTCAGCTTGCCGAGCACAGCCGGCGCGGCCGGATCGTGCAAGTCGAGCACGAACAGCGGGTCCACTTTCCTGAAGGTGACGACGTAGGCCCGGTCGCCGAGAAAACGCACGGCGTATATGCTTTCTCCGGGAGCGAGCCCTTCCAGCTTGCCTGCAAGCTTTAACGCGCCATCGAGCACGTAGACGTTGTTTTTCGACGTATGCTCATCGTTGCGCCACATATCGCCGGATGTCGTGGCGATGCGCAGGCAGCCTTCATGCTCGTCGAGCGAAAACTGGTTCAGCACCGTGCCGGGCACGCTGCCGCTGCCGCTCGGACGCACGCCGCCGCGGTCGAGCGCGAAGCGGTAGACGACCGTGTTGGCTTCCTGCGGAACCAGGCGGAGCGCGCCCGGGCTTACGGCGGGTACGGATACGGCCGCAGCGTCGGAGGCGTCCGCGGCCACAGCCGCACCGGCGACCGGGGGCGCTGCGATGCGGGCCGCCGAGCCGCCGCCGCTGCTGCTGGCGGCAGTTGGCTCAGCAGAAGCAGCGGCCTTTGGCATTGGCGCGCCCGCAGCGCTTGCTGCGCCTGCGTCAAGCGTACTTGCGCCGCTGGAACCCGTCCCGCTTGCATCGGCCGTTGAGGGGGCGGCTGTGCTGTCCGCTGCGGGACCTTCGAGCGCCGCTTGCTTTGCGTAAACGGTCGTCGCTGCGTACAAATACGCATCGGAGGCGTACACGCTGCTGCCGGAGCCGACGACGGACGTTACTTGCAGCGGTTCGTCCGGCGCGTCGAGATCGACGCCGCCGATCATCAAATAGTTGGCGGCGACAGCGCCGGGAAAATATTTGACCTGCGTGTAGGGAATCGCAGTAAACGGCTCGCCGTTCAGGGAGTCGCGGTAGGCGGGAGCGACGCTTTCCCGCTCCGCTGCGGAGTCTTGCAGCAAATACGGATAGATCGGTTTATTGGCTACGAGGTACAGCGAGCTGCCGATTTTGCGCGATGACACGTAGCTGCCCTCCAGCTCCAGCTCGCGAAGTTTGACAAGCTTGGACTTGTCGCTGAGGTCGTAGACGATCGCTTTGGCTGTGATCCGGCTTTGCGGGCGGATCGGCATCATCAACCGTTTGCCCGCGGCCGGATCGACGGTATCGGCGTAAGGCTGGATCAGCGGCGTCGTGCTGCCGATGACGATCAGACGCTGGTCGTCGACATACAGCTCCTGCGGCTGGAACGAGCCGTCGGCAAATTCCACCGAGCTGACCAGGGACATCTGTCCGGCGGGAACCGCCAGCGAGACGTGGATGCGGTTGCGGCTGACCTGGTAGATGTAAGTTCCGTCCGTTTTCACAATATCGGCTTCGTCGACGCCGGCTACCTGCACGTTCGTCTCCGAATGGGCGGCCGCGCCGTTTGTCGTGCCGCTGCCTGCAGCCGTGCCGTCTCCTGCCGCGCCGGCGACGGCCATGCCGCCCGCAGCCGCGCTGCCGCTGGCGGCATCGGCCATCGTCGCGGGCGCCGCCTTCTCGGGCGCCGCGGCGGCCCGCATCGTCATCCCGCCGTAGTAAGGCGTGCTGGCTGCCAGCAGCTGCGCCAGCTTGTCGGCGGTGCCGACCAGCGGCAGCGGGTGTTCATCCCGCTGCAGGCTCAAGCTGTGGGTGTTTTCATTCCACAGCACAAAATACCCAAACGCTTCGGCAAATGTGCGAAGCGGCACCATCACCCGCCCCCGGGACAAATACGGGGCGGCTTCCAGCGTGATGCCGCCGTCCGCACCGGCGGCGGCGCGGCTGCCCAGCGTCCACGTGACGGCCGCGCTTCCTTTGGAGGAAGCGACCGCTTGACGCTGTTCATCCCACGCGATGCTCACGCCAAGCGCATCGGCGGTATCGCGGACCGGCACCATCAGATGGCCGTCCACATTTTGCGGAGCCGTGGTGAAGACGATGGCGCTGCCCTCGACATCGACCGGATACGGCCCGCGAGCGCTTGTGCTGTCGGCGTCCGCCGACCCCGAGACTGTCGCTGCGGCGGTGAGCAGCACAAGGCTCCATAAAGCCCATTTTTTCATAAAAAAACCCCCTCATCCAAGCTTTGTCTTCACAGACGTAGCGATGGGGGATTTTTGTTGCAGTGCCGGGCGCGAATTTGCATATTTTTTTCCTCGAACGCCATCCAAGCGCCAGATCAAGCCGATCGCCTCCCACGACGCGCCGCAAGGCATGTCCACCCGCGAACCTGCTCCGCTGCCGCCGAGTACCTTGACCATTCGAGATGGAAAGTTTGATGGGCATCGTCAATCTGCATCCTGCGCAGTTGGGCATATCACCTAAACCTTACATTTATTGTGGTCAAGGTACTGGCGCAACACGCGCAGTCTCTGTCGCAGGCCGCCCAGCTATCGCGTCGCAACCGCAGAGCCGCTATTCCTCGCTATTGCCATTGCCGCCGATCGGAGGCACGTCATCGCCGCCTTCATCGGCCTGGCTTGCCGCCACGGAAGCCGGAGCTGCCGCCACCGCTGCTTGCGCCACCGCCGTTTCCGTATCCGGCGCCGTCACCGCCGCTTCGCCCGGCAAAGGCAGGCCGTGCTCGCGCAGTTGGCGCTCCAGCAGGCGCATCCGCCGTTGCAGCTTGTACTGGCGGATGATGCCAAACAAGCCGACGATCAGCCCGCCGAGCAAGGTTGAGGTCAGGATGACCAGAATAAGCGGCAGGCTCACTTCGCCGAACAGCAGGTTGACCTGAACGGCTTCCACGTTGCTGACGGCAAATACGGCGGTGAGCAAAGCAAAAATAAGGGCGCAAATCAAAGTCCATTGTACTCTCATCGAGGCATCTCCTTCATTGGGGAAAAAGCCGGACGCCGCAGCGCCCGGCCCTTGCTGTTATTGGGTTAATTGCTCCATCTGCTCGATCAGCGAGCCAAACACGCTCATCGCCTGCTTGATCGGCTCCGGCGAGGACATGTCGACGCCGGCGCGCTTGAGAATATTCAGCGAGTAGTCGCTGCCGCCGCTTTTCAGGAACCCGAGATAGCGGTCGACGGCCGGCTGGCCTTCGTCGAGAATTTGCTTGGCGAAGCTCGTCGCCGCCGAGAAGCCGGTCGCATATTTGTAGACGTAAAAACTGTTGTAAAAATGGGGAATGCGCGCCCATTCCATTTCGATGTCCTTGTCGACGACCATGTTATCGCCGTGATACAGCTTGTTCAGACCGTAATAAATCTCGCTGAACGCTTGCGGTGTCAGCGATTCGCCATGCTCGGCCTTGTCGTGGGTAATCATTTCGAACTCGGCGAACATCGTCTGACGGAACACGGTCGTGCGGAACTGGTCGGCGTAATACGTCAAGAGGTACAGTTTTTCCTTCGGATCGGTCACGCGTTTGAGCAGGTAATCCATCAGCAGCGCTTCGTTCAGCGTCGAGGCGACCTCGGCGAGAAAAATCGTATATTGCGCGTAGCGGTACTGCTGATTGGCGTCGGACAGGTACGAATGGATCGCGTGGCCCATTTCGTGCGTCAGCGTGAACATGCTGTTCAGATTGTCCTTATGGTTGAGCAGCACGTAAGGATGCGTGCCGTATGCGCCCCAACTGTACGCGCCGTTGCGTTTGTTTTGGTTTTCGTAGACGTCGATCCAGTGGTTGTCGAAACCTTCCTGCAAAATCTTCAGGTAATTCTCGCCAAGCGGCGCCAGGCTTTTTTTGATTTCCTCCTGGGCTTGCTGGTAGGTGATGTCCATTTTGAACTCTTCGACCAGCGGCGCGAACAGGTCGTACATGTGCAGCTCATCGACCTTGAGCAGCTTTTTGCGCAGCTTGAAATAGCGGTGCAGCAGCGGCAGCGACTCGTGAATCGTCGCGATCAGGTTGGTGTACACTTCCTTGTTGATGTTGTCGCCAAACAGCGACATCTCCAGCACGGACGGGTACTTGCGCGCCTTGGCGTAGAAGATGTTTTTGTTGATGTTCGCGCTGAGCGTGGCGGCAATCGTATTTTTTTGACTGGCGTATGTACGGTAGACGGCTTCGAAAGCGCCCTTGCGCACGTCGCGGTTGCGGCTTTCGAGGAATTGGATGTAGCTGCCGTGAGTCAGCGGAACGTCTTCGCCGTTTTCGTTTTTGACGTTCGGGAATTTCAGGTCGGCGTTGTTGAGCATGCCGTAGATCGTGTTCGGCGCGACGGCCATGTTGCCGGCTTGGGCCAGCAGCGCTTCCTGCTCTTTGCCAAGCGTATGCGGCTTCTGGCGGATCATTTCCTCCAGCGTATCCTTGTAGAACGCCAAGGCCGGTTCGTTCACCAGCTTGTGAAGCTGCTCGTCGCTCAGGCTCAAAATTTCCGGGGAAATAAAGGAAAGCGCTTCGCTGACTTCGACGCTGATTTTTTTCGCTTTATCGGATAAGGCCTGAAACTCGGGCTCTGCGGTATCCTCGTGATGCTTCATATTGGCGTAGACGTACAGCCGCTCGGTTTGGAGCGAAATTTGGTCCTCCAGCTCAAAGCACGCTTTGACCTGTGCCGGGTCGCTCAGCTTGCCTTGGAAGGCGCTGATGCGTCCGAGGGAAGTCTTGACCTGCTGAAATTCCTGATCCCAAGCTTGCTGATTGGGGAACAAATCCTCCAGATTCCAGCGATGCTCGGCGGGTACTTGCTTGCGTTCGAGTACTTGTTGATTCATCGGAGCCCTCCTGATCTTCATTTGAGATTGGGGTTTAGCTGTTTGCTTCGCTTGCGAATCGGCCGCAGGCAGCCCGCCTGCCAGCAGACAAAGCGCCGCAGCTACCTGGATCCAGCGCATGACGGTCACACTCCCGGTAAATTGCCATCCAAATGATGGGTTTCACCTAGTATGACCGCTTGGAACTTCATTTATGATTATAAGAAAAAGCTGGAAGGAAGTAAATTTACTTGCCTAATCCGAAAAAGCTCATCACGATCAGCACGAATGACATCGCGACCATCACCAGGGCGAGCATCGCCAGATAGCGTTTCATCGGCGGAGCGATGGCATCCCGCTTGAGGATCAAAATCAGCGCAAGGCAAAAAGACACGATAATAAACGTTAAAATAGTACCGGATTCCGTCATAAACGACCACCTGCCGCATTGAAGTTTGGGGGGCTGGAAAGTCCTTCCTCCCATCTATCCCTATGATATGTTCGCGGTCGGCGGCGAAATTCCTGCCGGACGGGCGTCAGCCGGCATGCGGTATCGCCGGATCGGCTCCGCCGCCTTGGTCCTGCTTGACGAGCACAAGCCGTCCGCCGTCGTCGCGGACAACGGTGTAGCGGTCGTCGGGCGCGATGTGCGCTTGCTCGCTCAGCTCCTGCGGCAAGGTCAGTTCGCCGCGCGCGCCAACGCGCACGAGGTAGCCGGCGCTGCGGCTCCACTTGCCGGTGGCCAGCACGGCGAGCGTCAGGAGCGCGACCAGCAGCCATTTGGCCGCGGGATGGGTGCCGAGCCATGAGCCGAGCAGCGGTTCGGCCGCCAGCATTTTGCCGGCGGTGAACGCCAGCACGCCGGCGCCGGCGTAGATGAGCGCCGGGCGCCGCGCGAGCAGGCGAGCCAGCAGGCTGCTGCCCCAGACAACGAGCGGCACGCTGACGGTCAGGCCAACCGCGACCAGCGCCAGGCTGCCGTGCGCGGCTCCGGCAACGGCGATCACGTTGTCGAAGCCCATCACGGCGTCGGCAACGACGATCGTGCGGATCGCCGCGCCGATGCCGGCTGCGCCGTGGACGGCCGGGCCAAGCTTGCGCTCGGCGAGCAGGCGGTAGGCGATCCACAGCAGCGCCAGTCCGCCGGCGAGCAGCAGGCCGGGCAGCCGGAGCAGCAGCGAGACGCCAAGCGTGGCGGCGACGCGGATCAGCACCGCGCCGGCGGTGCCCCACCAGATGACCCGGCGGCGCTCTGCCGGGGGCAGCTTGCTGGCGGCGATGCCGATCACCAGCGCGTTATCGCCTGCCAGCACCAGATCGATGACGATGACGCCAAGCAGCGCTGCGAGAAATTCCGGTGACAACCATTCCATGTTGGATCACACTCCTTTTTTTGATTAGCTGCACTCAAATCTTACACCCGATCAGGCGAAGCTCTTTTCATCAAAAAAAGACCTTCGCCGGCATAACGGCAAAGGTCTTGCTAACAACGCGCGCGTTGCCAATAAAGCCGGGAGCGGTGCGGCTCCGAATTGACGACTTTATTGTATCAGCTACTCCCCTTTGGAGTGACAGGTATGAACTTATAAGGGCATTATAAGAAGCGGACAAGCGCCAAGTCAAGGAGTTGTTGCACACATCGGGAGTTTAAGCTTCGTCAAGCGTAGGTGAACGCAAGCATTTTCCGATTGGCATGAAAAACTTCCGCTAAACGCGGTCGCCCATCCTTGGAATGCTTCGATAGAATTTTTTTTATACCTCGGCAAAAGCCTTCATAATCGCTTCCCATTCCTGCTCGTTGCCTTCGAAGCTGGATTTCGGAAAGCGTTCGTTCGCCCAATGCATCATGGCCGGGCGGCCGACGAACGTATACGATTCCTCGCCCCATTGATCGGAAATTTCCGTCAGGACGATTTTTGTGCCGTGCACTTCCACGTTCATCATGTTCCATTTGTCTTTTTTGTAGATCGTATGTTTTTTGATCATGGCGGTGATACCCCCAACGCGAATAAGTTGAAGCCATCATACCGCAACGCGCCGGGGAAAGCAAACCAAGGAGAACGTGTCAACTCAAATAAAAATCTGACCGAAGAGGGTTGCCAATTGGGAAAACGGGTGGTAAAATTCCTACAATCCTTCCCGAGGGGAAGGGGGATGAGACCAGTTTGGAGACGAGCCGAGACGAGGAGAGATGAGACATGCAAGAAAACAAGTTTTATGAGCAAATTGGTGTGGCGATGACGTCCAGATCGTATGAGGAATACGTGCGGATGTTTAGTTTGGAGGGCGGGCTGCCGGCCGGCCGGCGCGTGCTGGATGTCGCCGGAGGCGCATCGTCGTTTACGGCTGAAGCGCAGATGAAGGGCGTGCTGGCGCAAGCGGCCGACCCGCTGTATGCGATGTCGTCGGAGGAGATCGAACGGCATGGCCGGGACGAGATCGAGGTGGTTGCCGCCAAGATGGACCAACTGCGGAATGTGTACAACTGGGCGTATTACGGCTCGGTGGAACGGCACAAGGCTGGGCGGGTGACAAGCCTGGAGCAATTTCTCGCCCATTATCGCGGCGGCCGGGCCGGACAGACGTACAGCGCTGCGGCGTTGCCGAATCTGCCTTATGAAGACGGCCGGTTCGACGACGTGTTGTGCAGCCATTTCCTGTTCCTGTATGAGCAGCAATTCGATTATGAATTTCATGCTGCGGCGGTGCGCGAGCTGCTGCGCGTGTGCAAGCCGGGAGGCGTGGTGCGCGTGTATCCGCTGCTGAACTTCCGCACCGAAGAGTACGGCTGCCTGGACGATTTGCTGGCGTTGCTGCGCGATGCGGGAGCCGAAGCGGAGCGCAAGCCGTCGCAATTGCCATTTTTGCCGAATTCACAATTTTATCTGTATATTCGCAAACAAAACTAGAAATAATGAATTTCGTTAACACCTTTTGATTTCGCGAGTTGATTTATGCGAGCAAAGGTGATATACTTTTGGTATTCGTCATAGATGACGATATTTTTAGGAGGTTGTTTACAGTGGCAGAACTGCAAAAAGGTATTGTGAAATGGTTTAACGCAGAGAAAGGTTATGGCTTCATCTCCGTTGAAGGCGGCGAGGACGTATTCGTTCACTTCTCGGCTATTCAAGGCGATGGCTTCAAAACTTTGGAGGAGAACCAACCAGTTGAATTTAACATCACTGAAGGTACTCGTGGTCCTCAAGCAGCAAACGTTGTAAAACTCTAATAGCTAACATTACCTTATAAGATTAAGGGATTTCCCACTTATAAATAGTGTCAAGCGTACAGAAAACAAAGACAGTTTCCAACAAACGGAGCTGTCTTTTTTTGGCGTTGCGGCGAATTTTGTAGAAAAATGTAAGCTGGCGTCGATGGCTGGAGCGGAGAAGGGTGGAACAAGGCGAATATTCGCTGACGGGGCACCCGTTTGCTGCAAACCTGTCCACCGTGATCCGGTCCACCGCACAGTTGCGGCTCGTCCAGCCGTACTCGCATGGCTACTGCGGCGGCGGGAACAGGCCGTGCCACAGCAGGCCGACGATTTGCCCGGCCGCTTCCTGCGGCGACGGGAACAGCGGAGCGCCTGCGGCGTCGCGGGCGTGGCCGGTCATCAACAGCGCGGCAAAAGCGCGCGCCGTCGTGCGCGGCTGCACGCAGCCGATCTCGCCGGCAGCGGCGGCTTGCGCGAACGCGGCTTCCAGCGCGTCGAAGATGCCTTGCTCGGCTTGCCGCATCAGCGCCATCTGCTCGGCCGACATCGTCGACTCCAGCTTGCGCATAAACGAGTGCAGATCAAAATCGATCGCCCGCAGGTGGGCTTCGGCAATATCGAGCAGCCGCTCGCGCAAGGGCCGGGGTTCGCTCAGGCGAGCCAGCGTTATGCGGCCGACGCTTTCCATCAGCTGGACCATCGCAGCGGTCAGCAGCTCGGCTTTGGACGGATAATAATAGTAGACGGATGCCTTCGTGACGCCGCTTGCGCGGGCGATATCGTCCATCGAGACGGCTTCGTAGCCGCGCCGCAAAAACAGCGGAATCGCCGCGCGGATAATCGACTGCTGTACGTTCGGAGCGCCCGGCTTGGAGCGGGGGCGGCCTGGGGCCTTGGGTGACTTGGTCATCGCAGCTCATCCTTTGTTGATAAAGTGTCAAAATAACGCAGCGGCCAGCGGCCGGAAAGCGTATGCGCCACCCGCGCGGGCATCTGGCCGGCGGTTTATTTGTGTCAAACTTGTATCGCTCTCTTGATTAATTAACCGACTGGTATATATAATTATAACATGAGTTTTATTTTTCATGAAGGGTGAGTTCCGCGTATGCAAAAGCAATCATGGCTTCAAACATGGAGCGGGTTCGTGGCCGGACGCCGCTCCAAGTGGGTGACGTTGCTCGTCTGGATTGTGCTTACAGGCGTGCTTTCGGCTGTGTGGCCCAACGTCAGCTCGCAGGAAAACAATGCCGCCCGGCAGCTGCCCGGCGATGCCTGGTCGCTTGCTGCAAGCGAGCTGCAGCAGCGGCAGTTCCCGAGCAGCGAAGGCGTTCCTGCGCTTATCGTCTGGTATCGCGCCGATGGGCTTGGCGACGCTGATTTGGCCGGCGTGCAGAAGGTGGCGGCCCGCCTTGCGGCCAAACCGTTGCCGGCGCAAACCGGCGTGCCGCCGTACGAGCGCATGCCGCTGCCGGCGCTGCGGGCGGCATTGTCGCAGGACGGCAGCATGCTTGTCATGCCCGTCACCTTCGCCGACGGTACGGAAACCGAAGTGCTGCAAAGCAGCATCGACAAGCTGCAGGAGCTGGCCACCGCCGAGCTTGGCGCGAACCCGTTTGCGGCTGGCGATGTGGCAGCGGCCGGACTGCACGCCCGCGTCACCGGGCCGGTCGGGATTCAGACCGATGCGACCGCGCTGTTCAAGGACGCCGATTTGGCGCTGCTGCTCGCCACTGTGCTGCTGGTGCTCGTGCTGCTGATCGTGTTGTACCGTTCGCCGATTCTTGCTCTCGTCCCGCTGGTTGGCGTCGGCTTCGCCTATGGCGTCATCTCGCCGATGCTCGGCTTTTGCGCTCGCGCGGGCTGGATCGTCGTCGACGGGCAGTCGATCTCGATCATGACGGTGCTGCTGTTTGGCGCAGGCACCGATTATTGCCTCTTCTTCGTCGCTCGCTACCGCCAGGCGCTGCTGGAAGAGGCCGACAAGCACCGCGCGCTCCAAGCCGCGTTATCCGGTTCCGCGGGCGCGATCGGCATGAGCGGCTTGACGGTGATCGTCTCGCTGCTTGGCCTGTTGTTTGCCCGCTACGGCTCGAACCACAGCTTTGCCGTTCCGTTCAGCGTGGCGATTCTGATCATGGCGCTGGCGAGTCTGACGCTGGTGCCTGCGCTGCTGGCGATCATCGGCCGCAAGTCGTTTTTCCCGTTCGTGCCGCTGACGCCGGAGCTGCGTGCGGCGCGCGAAGCGGCCACCGGCAAACGTCTGCGCCCGCAGCAGGCGGTTGGCCGGGCCGGCGCGCTGCTGGGCCGGCTCGTCACCGAACGCCCGCGCAGCGTGCTTGCAGTCAGCTTGCTTGTGCTGCTCGCGCTGAGCGCGTTTGCGCCGCAGATCAAGTTTACGTACAATCTGCTCGAATCGTTCCCGGCGGATATGCCGTCGCGGGAAGGGTTTGCGCTGCTCGCCCAACATACGTCGCCGGGAGCGCTCGCCCCGCTTAAGGCGATTGTCGATATAAACGGGGCGAGCGGGGAAGCCGATGTTCGCGGTGCGTTGCAGCGGTTGCCTTATGTCGCAACGGTCTCCGAGCCGCAGAGCAGCAGCGTCGATGCGAATCTGCAGAAATACGAGGTCGTGTTCAAAGACGATCCGTACAACCTGGAAGCGATCGAGCGCATCCCGGAAATCCGCGCTATGCTGCAAGAGACGCTCAGCGCCGCCGGCATCGCTGCGCCCAAGCTGTGGGTTGGCGGAGAAACGGCGACGCAATACGATATGAAAACAGTCGTCGAACGCGATACGCGGATCGTTATCCCGGTCGTCATCGCGGTCATTGCGCTGCTGCTGCTCGTATACTTGCGCTCGATCGTTGCGACCATCTATTTGATTGTCACCGTGCTGTTGTCCTACTTCTCCGCGCTGGGCGCCGGTTGGCTTATTTTGCACCACGGCATGGGGATCGATGCGATCCAAGGGTTGATCCCGCTGTATGCGTTTGTGTTCCTGGTGGCGCTTGGCGAAGACTACAATATTTTTATGGTTTCAAGCATCTGGCAGGAGCGCCGCAACCGCTCGCAACGCGACGCGATTCGCCTTGGCGTCAGCCAGACAAGCAGCGTGATTACGTCGGCCGGACTGATTCTCGCCGGAACGTTCGCCGTGCTGGCGACGCTGCCGATCCAGGTGCTCGTGCAGTTCGGCACCATTTGCGCCGTTGGCGTCTTGCTCGACACGTTCGTCGTCCGGCCGTTCCTCGTGCCGTCGATTACGCTGCTGCTCGGCCGTTGGGCGTTTTGGCCGGGCCGGCTGTACGCGGTCAAGGACGAACCGGCCGGGCCGGCTTCCGCGAAAGCAGCGGAATAAGCTGCGGGAGCGTACGTCTACGGCTCTGCCGGCTGCTGTGCGGCAGCCGGAGCGCGCCGAGAGCCGCGCGCGGCGCATAAAGCCGCAACCGCAAAAACCTCCAGTCCCGATCGTGCCTCAGGGCGTAAACGCACTTGGCTGCCAAGCGCGTTTGTCCGCCCAAGGCGTCGAAAGGACTGGAGGTTTTTATGTACCGCGAATTAGCGCACAATCGTCAGGATGTCGTCAACATCCTTGCGCGGCAGCTTGCCCGGACGATCGGACGGATAGCCCAGCGAGATGACCATGTTGATCTGGCATTCGGCGGGAATCTCCAAATATTCGCGCAACTGCTCTTGCGCCAGCAGCACGGGGCCGGTCATCGGGCATGTCGCCAGCCCTTTGGCGTGCGCGGCCAACATCAGGTTTTGCGCGGCGAGACAGGAGCTTTTGATGCCTTCTTCGGCCCAAACCTCATCGTCGACGAAGCGGATCGGGTCGAAAATTCTCTCGCGGAATTTCGAGGTGTACGGCGTCGCCAGACAGACGATCAGCACGGGCGCATGGGCGAAAGCCGTTGCATACGGGCCAAACGATTTGGTCAAGAGGCGCGCTTCTTTGCTTAAGCCTTGCTGCTCGGCGGCGGCGGCCCGCAGATGAAGCTGCTCCCAGGTCAATTCTTCGATCCGTTTGATTTTCTCTTTATTCATCACGGCGATGAACTTCCACGTCTGCGAATTGGTGTCGCTTGGCGCATACCGCGCGCAATCGATGATGTCGCGGACATCGTCCGCGGACACTTCCCGCTCGGTAAAGTTGCGGATGCTGCGGCGCTCAAGCACAACGGCTTTGAACTCGTCATAATTCATAAGAGCGATTACCTGCCTTTATCGGGATAAGGTGCATACAATCAGCTGGGATTTGGCACTCAGTCTTCCTTCATTCATTATAAGGAAGTTTGCCGAATTTGCAATGACAGCGCAAAAGCCCCGGACATGCGGCGCAGCTTACGCGCGCCCGGTCCGGGGCAATGCAGGATAGCAATCAGCGGGCAACACCGATCCTTCGCTTCAACAGCGCCGAGCGGTCCAAGCCGGCCGCCTGAAAGCGCGCGGCACCTTGCCGAACGACGCTTGTCAAACGGCGGCTGCCCGACGGCGGAACCGATATCCGGCGGAATTACTGGAGCACGACGGTTTCGCCTTCTTTGAGCCCCTGGAGCACTTCCGTTTTCTCGGGCGTTTCCAGCCCGATTTCGATGTCGCGGCGCTCGGCGCCCTGCGGCGTTTGCACCATGACGAAATAAACGTCCTTCTCGCGCTGGACGGCAAGCGTTGGCACGACGATCACGGCGGTGCGTTTGTCGGTTTCGATCGTGCCCGACAGGCTGAGCCCGGCGATCAACTGCTCGTTGGGTTCCAGCGAAATCGTCACCTCGAATTGCGCCGCGCCCGTGCCTTGATCGGTGCCGGATTTGGCGAATTTGGACACCTTCTCGACCTTGCCGCGCAGTTTTGTTTGCTTAAGCGCATCAACTTTGACGTCGACGGCCATATCCGGTTTGATGCGGAACACGTCAAGCTCGCCAACCGTGCAGACCAATTGCAGCTTGGTCAAATCGACGATTTTGCCGATGCGTTCGTTGTCCTGCACGAGCTGGGGAATTTTCGCCGAGTCTTCGAACAGGAAGATGCCGTCCTCCGGCGCTTTGAACGCGGCCTGGGCGATTTTCTCCTGTTTCTGATGCAGCGAAAGTTGGGCCGCTTCGCTGTTGACCGCGCCCAGCTCCTCCTGAATGCGGCGTTCCTCGGCATTGGCAAAACGCTGGCGCGCATCGGTTTCGCTGACGCCGGTTCCAACGCCGGCGCTGTCCGGCGCGTCGCCGGAGGCGCGGAAGCGGCTGAGCTCCGCTTCCAGCGATTGCTTGCGAATGCTGGTCTGCAGCTCGGAAATGTCGCTGCGCAGCGGTGTATCGTCCAGCTCGAACAGCAGATCGCCTTGCTTGACCTGCGCGCCTTCGCTGACGTTCCATTTGCGGATTTCGCCGCCGAACGGGGCGTAGACGCGCGTTTCCTTTTGATAGGATGACTTGCCCTTCACCTCTACGGTGCTGACCAGATCCTCTTGGGTGACGGGGAATTGCAGCGTCGTCGGCGCGGCTCCGGCAAGTGCGGGGTCGCCGGCTTTGTGGCCCTGATGGCCCATGATATACAACCCGCTGCTGATGGCGCAGACGACGACGGCTGCCGCCACGAGCGCCACGGTTCTTTTTTTATTCATCGTCCGTAATCTCCTATTCTCGTTTGATGGCGGTCAGCGCATCGGTCCGCGACGCCTTGACGGCGGGGTACAGACCGGAGAGCACGCCCGTTAAGATGGCGAAAAACATCCCGACCGGCAAAATCCACAAGCTGATGAACAGCACCTGCGCGTCTTCACCCGGCGGTCCGTCGCTGAATTTGATGATGATGGCGTTGATGCCCCAGATGACCCAATACGACAGCACGATGCCGCACAAGCCGCCGAGCATGCCAAGCAGCGACGACTCGACGATAAACATGTTGCGGATTTGCCGCAGGTTGGCGCCAAGCACCTTCATGATGCCGATTTGCCGGCGGCGCTGGTGCGTCGACATCGTCATCGCCACGACAATGGAAATCGAAGCGACGAACAGAACGAACAAGCCGACGCCGGTCAGCAGCAAGCGGATGATCACAAATTCGCCCTTCATCCGATCTTCCTGGTACAGGTTGGACTGCGGGTTGAGCCGCAGCTTGCGGATCAATTCCTCAACCTGCTTGACGTTGGCGCTGCTGTCGACTTTGACCTTGACCTGTGAAAAAATCGGCGCATTGCCGGCCGACGAGCCTTGCAGCAGCTCGGTCAGCCTGGCCCCGACGTCCAGCGAGACGTAAGCGCGTTTGTCGCCGGTCAGCATGTAATCGGGAATGCCGTCGGCTTTCTTCAACACGCCGGTGACGCGCACCGGAATGTCGATGGGCTTGGCATTGTCGGCGGGCTGGCTGCTGCCGGGGCCGTTGTAACTGACCGGGGACAGATGCAGCTGTTTTTGATACAGCGGCGTCGGAGTGCGGTCGAGCTGTTCGAACGTGTCCTTAAGCTCTTTGCTCGGATTTTGCTCCAGCAGCTTGCTGCGCACGGTTTGCGTTTTCTCGTCCATCAGCCCGAGCAGCGAGCCGTAGCTGAGCACAATGCTGTTGTCCGAATCCGACGGAGCGCCTTGCTGGAACTTGGTGTCGAACACTTCAATCGTTTCCGGCTCGGTGGCGACCAGGTGGAGAATCCCGCTTTTGCCGTCATCGAGCTTGTAGGTAAATTGCTGCAAATCCTGAAAGCTGGCCACCGCGGTGACGTGCGGGAACGTGCGGATCAGGTTCAGCTTCTCCTTGGTGATGCCGCCGGACGCGTCGCTTGCGGCTCCGCCGCCTCCAATCGTGATTTCGTCGGTTTTCAAATAAAAGCTCATCTGCTTCTGGCTGTAGTGCTGGATCGACTCGCCGAATCCCAGCGCGACCATGATCGAAGCCGAGCCGATGGCGATGCCCACCGCGCAAAGCGCCGTGACGACCTTGCGCCGCTGCAACTGGTCCCAGCCGAGCCGGAAGTAATCTTTCAGCTTCATGAGAGCGCTCCTTTCCCGGCGCTGTCCAGCATGTAGCCGTCGCGCAATTGCAGGATGCGTTGCGTGCGTGCGGCAACTTCGTGCTCATGCGTGACGATGACGAACGTAATGCCCGATTGCTGATTCAGGTCGATGAGCAGATCGATGATTTCCTTTTCGGTTTTCGTATCGAGATTGCCGGTTGGCTCGTCGGCGAAGACGATCGCTGGCTTGGTGATCAGCGAGCGGGCGATGCTGACCCGCTGCTGCTGGCCCCCCGACAGCTGCGAGGGGAACAATTCGGCCTTGTCGCCGATGCCGACCTGCCGCAGCAACTCCAGCGCCAGCGCCGCCCGCTGCTTGCCCGGCAGCCCTTGAAAGACGAGCGGCAGCTCGACGTTCTCGCGCACGGTCAGGTGGGGGATCAGTTCGTACGATTGAAAAATAAAGCCGATATGCGAGCGCCGGAACTCGGCCAGCCGGTTTTCGCTCATCTTTTCGATCGGCTCGCCGGCGATGCGGATGCTGCCGCTCGTTGGCTTCATCAGACCGGCCATCAAGTTGAGCAGCGTCGATTTGCCGGAGCCCGAACTGCCGAGCAGCGCAACCATTTCGCCGGCTTCGACGCGAAAATCAATATCGTGCAGAACCGGCGTTTCCTCCGGCCCGTTGCGAAAGCTGTGCGATAACCGTTCTACGGTTAACACGCGCTCACCTCCCTATGATTGTGGTTTCGAATCCGCCAGCAGCTCGCCCGGCTGCAGCACATGCGTGGCGGCAAAGCCCAAGGCGGCCAGCAGCGCAAGCCCTGCGCCAACGCCATACAACGTCGCGCCGCCCCATTTGTCAAACAGATAACCGCCCAGCGTGCCGCTGATCAAGCCGGCTACGCTTGACCAGGCGACGGTAAAGATCGCTTGTCCCGACGAGCGGTATGGATCGGGCACGATGCTTTGCAGATAACGCACGGCGGTGAACAGGAAGATGCCAAACGTCAGGCTGTGCAGCATTTGAATAAAGATGATCCATACCGGATTGTGCGCCAGCGCGACAAGCGTGAAGCGCACCGTATAGGCCAGACCCGCAAACGCCAGCAGCGGCAGCTCCTTATAGCGGTGGCCGAACTTGCTGAGGAAAAAGAAGATCGGAATTTCGCTCAGCGCCGAGGCCATCCAGGCATAACCAACGAGCGTGGCCGGTGCGCCGAGCTGCCGCATATGCACGGCCAGAAAGCCGTCGTTCATCCGGTGGGCCGTGGCCATGAGGCAAATCAGCAGCAGAAACCACAGGAACCGCTTTTGCCGCACGATGGCGAACATGCCGCCGAAGGCGATGCGGCCCGGCTGGCGCTGGGCGTCCTTGAGCAGCAGGGCCAATAGCAGCGACAAGCCGATCGTCGTTAGGCACAGCCAGGGCGTCAGGCCGTAGCCAAACGCCTTGAGCAGCAAACCAAAAAATCCGGCCGCAAACGCAAAGCCGATCGACCCCCAGATGCGGAAGGAGGCGTAGCTGGCCCGCGTTTGGCCGACGTGCAGCATCAGTTGGCTGTCATTCAAAGAATTGACCGGTTGCTGAAAAAAGAAAAAAACAGCCAGGCACAAGTACAAAACGATAAACCGGTCGGCCTGAAACACCAGCAGGGCGGCGGCCGCTTGCCCCACCAGCAGCACAAGCATGATGCGTTTGACGGTTTGAAACTTGTCGCTGAGAATGCCCCAAAGCAGGTTGGTGGCGATGCCGATCAGCGGCCCGATGGCGTACAGCATGCCGATCTGCAGCTTCGTATACCCTTTATAATCGAAGTACAGCGGGAAAAAGGAAACGACGATGCCCATGGTCATAAAAAAGGAGAACGTAAACGGCTTCAGCAGCAGGTCATTCCATTTCACAGTATTAGACGTTTTCATGACGATCTCCCACTCGCTTTCCGGCAAAAAAATGTTGCGCTCCCGCAAGCTGCCCCTGATCGCGGCCCGTAATCCGCAGCACGTACAGCACGACGCCCAGCTCCGCCAGCATCCCGAGCGACTGGGCCAACGCGCCGATCGCCCCGTTCCAGCCGGGAGCCAGCCCGATGCACAGCACAAGCGTCAGCAATGTCAGCGCAACGTTGGCTCCTTGCGACCAGACCATGATTTTCGTCTGCCCGCGCAGCATGATCAAGCCGTTGGCGAAATCGAGCTGCGGGAAGATCAGCGTGACGATCATCAGCACGCGCAACGCCTCAAGGCTTGCTTCCATCAGCCGGTCGCTGACGCCCATCACGTGTATCATCAGCCACGGGCCGGCGGCCGTATAGGCCATCAGCGCGACGAGCAGGCCCGGAGCCAGGCTGATCGACAGCGTAAACTGGCGCACGGCGCGTGGGTCTTTGCGGTAAAAGTTCAGCACAATCTGGTGCGTATACGAAAAAAAGCTCATCACGAGCTGCGACAGGCTGCCGGCAATTGCATACGAGGCGATGGCCAGATGAATATCGGCGGTTTTGCCGAGCATGGCGTTGATGGATGGACCGATCAAGACGGCGATAAACGAAGAGTATAAAAGAGGTTTGTAAAACTTGAGAATATGTCCGGGCGTCTCCACCGGATGCTCGGGCGTTTGGCGCGGAATGGCGCTGCGCAGCAGCGACTGGCCTTCCCACACGCTGACGGCCGCTTCAATCGCCATGCCGGTGAGAAAAATAACGGCTCCGACCTGTCCGCTTTCAATCGGGCCGGAGGAGATGAAATAAAGCGCCAGCAGGTACATGACAATCAACCGCACGCCCATGCCGATCGTCAGCCATTTCGTGCGCATATTGGAGATGATGATGCCGTGGAACAGGCAGCGGATGCCGGAGAACAAGCTGACGAACATCATGATGCGGTAGACGCCGATGGTTGCGGACAGCTGCGCGGGTTCGACCCCAAAGCCGTAAATGAAAATCCACGTGCCCAGCGCGGTGTAATTGATCAGCACGCCAAGCAGCAGGATGCCGGCGATCACGACGGCGGACAGCCGGCTCATCGCCAGGAACGACACGCGGTCGCGGACGAGCGTCGAGCACGTCTGGCGCAGCAGCAGCGCCGGGCGTTCGGTGATCCCCTGCAGGCTCAGCGCCAGCGCGTAGCTGGAGATGATCAGCTCCGGGCGTTCGGCGCGGGCCAGCGTGCCGTTGATGATGACATGTGATAGCGTAACCAGCGTCGCCGACAGGCCAAGCGGCACAAAAAACGAAATCAGCCGCTTCCAGGTTACAGGGGTGACAGGTGCGTCAGCGCTCATTGGCTTGTTCTCCTTACGGGTGCTCTCTCGCAAACGTTATTCTAGTATAGCAGAAATTGAAATGTGTTTGACATACATTTTTAACTGGAATGAAGGGGCGTGAAGTGATACATTTAAAGGTAGCATCCGCCATCGTGATCTGGACATGGACGTCCACAGGAGCGCCAAAGAGAAGGAGAGGCTCGCAAGCCATGGACCGCTTTTTTCAATATGATGAGAGACTGGGCATCGAGCTGCCCGCGCTGCACGACGAGTGGGAGGCGTATCCCGAACAGACGCGCGCCGGCATTGTGCTGCGCTGGGAGCAGATTCGCGGCCGGATTCCCGACCGGATTCATCAGCTGGAAGCGATCATTATCCGCAAACAGCATTCGCTTGATCATGAAGACGACTTTCCGACCTCGTGTCGTTTAAATTCCGAGATCGCCGATTTGGCGAGCGCCATCAACGATCTGCATCTGTGGTTCCGCATCAATCAGGATTTGGAGACGAAAATGCATCAATAATCGTCAGGAAGGAGCGCACCGCAATGACTAACGGGAACGGACAGCCGTTATGGCTGGCAACGATTGCGAAGCCGCTGCTCGGGCACCTGCCGTCCTTGAACCCTTTGCAGGAATGGGACGCCGCTCTGGACGCGCGAATCGACGCTTTGTTATTGGACAGCCTGACAGGGGGCAAACTGGAACAAGAGCCCTACGGATGGGCGCTGAAGGCGGGGCTGCATCTGTGGAACGAAAGCCTCGACCGCTCGCACACGATTTCCCAGGAAATCACCAATGCGACCGGCAGCTATTGGCACGCGCTGATGCACCGCATGGAAGGCGACTACAGCAACGCGAAATATTGGTTTCAGGATGTCGGGCATCATCCGATTTTCACCCGGCTGATCCACTGCGTGCAAGGGCATTTGTCCGTGCAGGATTTGTCCGATATGGACAATGACGCGTTGTGCAGCAAGCTGGAGGTGCTGATTACTTCGCCCGAGTGGAATCCGTTCGTGTTCATCGACGCCGTCGAGCTGCAGGTGACGCATGTGCAGCAGCAGCGAACGGACGATTGGCTGCGCCACTTTCAGCGCTACGAGATGAAGCTGCTGCTGGAATACTGCTATGAGCAAAGTTGCGGAGGAAGTTTAGTTGAAGCGATTGGAGACGAATAAGGGCCATGTGCCGCGGGGGCCGCTCAAGCTGATGCAGCGGGTGTACCGTTACGTGCTGCCCGAGGTGCGCGGCCAGTTGGCGCTGTGGAAGGACGCGGCCGCGCGCATTCCCGATGCCGAGCTGCAAAAGCAGGCGCTGGCCAGCATCGCCACCAAGCAGTTTCACTGCGAGGGCGGCGCGGTGTATGCAGCGGCCCGGCTGCCGATGCGGCATATTTTGATTCCGCTGATCGTGGCGTTCCAGACGATCAGCGATTATTTGGACAACCTGTGCGACCGCAGTACGTCGCTTGATCCGAGCGACTTTCGGCAGCTGCATCAGGCGATGCTTGATGCGGTCGACCCGGCCGCGCCGCTGCACGATTATTACGCCTTCCGCGACGAGAAAGAGGACGGCGGTTATTTGCACGAACTGGTCAAGACGTGCCAGTCGTGCATTTGCCTTTTGCCCGCATATGACCGTGCCGCTGACGAAGTTCGCTTGCTTGTCGGGCTTTATTGCGATTTGCAGGTCCACAAGCATATTCGTCATGACGAGCGCGAAGCGGCGTTGCTCGGCTGGTGGCGGGAGCATGAAGCCGTGTACGGAGATGAGCTCGGCTGGAACGAATTTGCCGCAGCGACCGGCTCGACACTGGGCGTGTTTATGCTGTTTTTGGCTGCTTGCGATCCCGGTCTGGAGCAGGCCGAGGTCATGCATATTATGGAAGCGTATTTTCCGTACGTTTGCGGTCTGCATATTTTGCTCGATTATTTGATCGATCAGGAAGAGGACGAAGCGGGCGGCGATTTGAATTTTTGCAGTTATTACGGCGGGATGGACGAGACGGTGGAGCGCATTGCGTTTATGGTCCGGCAGGCGCGCGATAAAATTTTATGCTTGGAACATCCGCCATTTCATCGTATGATAATTGAGGGTTTGCTTGCGCTGTATTTATCCGACCCGAAGGTGCGGAGCCAGCGGCAGGTCCGGCATATTTCGAAGCGTCTGATGAAGAACAGTCCGCTGACCCGGTTGTTTTTTTTCATGAACAGCGTGTATATTCGAACTACATCAACATAAAGAAAGCGCAGCTTTTGCACATTTTGGAGGGGGAAAAGGAAATGTCAGCAGTAAAATCCATTGCAGTATTAACCAGCGGAGGCGATTCCCAGGGGATGAATGCGGCCGTGCGCGCCGTCGTGCGCAGCGCGTTGTTTCACGGTCTGGAAGTATACGCCGTGCAGCGCGGCTATGCCGGTCTGATCAATGACGACATCCGCCAAATGGACCTGCGCAGCGTGGGCGACATCATTCAGCGCGGGGGAACGATTCTCCAGACGGCCCGCTGCAAGGAGTTTCTGACGCCGGAAGGCCAACAGCTCGGAGCGGACAACCTGCGCCGGCGTGGCATCGACGGCCTGGTCGTCATCGGCGGCGACGGCTCGTATCAGGGAGCGAACAAGCTGAGCAAGTTGGGCATCCGCACGATGGGGCTGCCGGGCACAATCGATAACGATATTCCTTTCACCGATTTCACCATCGGTTTCGATACCGCGGTCAGCATCGTCGTTGACGCCGTCAACAAGCTGCGCGACACGATGACGTCTCACGAGCGCTCTTCGGTCGTTGAGGTGATGGGCCGCCATTGCGGAGAAATCGCGTTGTACGCGGGCCTGGCCAGCGGGGCGGAAACGATTCTCGTGCCGGAGGTTCCATTCGACATCAACGAAGTCGCTGCGCGGATGAAAGACAATTTCTCGCACGGCAAACGCCACAGCATCATCATCGTTGCCGAAGGCGCCGGTTCGGGCGAAGACATCGCCCGGCAAATTACCGAGAAAAACGGCATCGAGCCGCGGGTTACGGTGCTCGGCCACATTCAGCGCGGCGGTTCGCCGACGCACAACGATCGGATTCTCGCCAGCCGTTTGGGCGATTTTGCCGTGCGCAAGCTGATGGACGGCGATTCCTCCAAGGCGTGCGGCGTCATTCGCGGCGAGCTGGTTGCGACGGACATCGATCTTGTCGTCAACAGCAAACGCGAGTTTAACACCGAGCTGTACGAGCTCGCCCAACGGTTGTCGCAATAAGGCGTCTGGACCACCCTGGCAACCGCCCGGTTCCGCAAGGAATCAGGGCGGTTGTTTGCCGTGGGCGCCGCATCCGGGGCCGGGCTGCCCCTGCATCGGCGGCGGCCTGCCGCTGCGCATATCCCGGGCCACAGGAAAATTGTGCGCATGCCGATCTTTTTGGTAACATATAAAGAGAGTTGAGATAGAACCGTAGAAAGAAAGGAAGGCCACATTCATGACGGCAATTGCCATTATTTCCGGCAGCAACCGCGCCGGTTCCACCAGCGGCCAACTGGCGATGTATGCGGGCAAAAAGCTCGAGGAGCTGGGCTGCAAGGTAACAGTCATCAATTTGTACGAGAAGCCGATTCCGTTTTACAGCCCGGACACGATTCCGTATGGGGACGCGAATTTGCAGCTGCTCTTTGACACGGCGAAAAAAGCCGACGGTCTGATGCTGATTTCTCCCGAATATCACGGCGGCGTGACCGGCGTATTCAAAAACGCGCTCGACCACTTAAGCTCCGAGCAATGCGAGGGCAAGATCGTGTTGTCGGCGTGCTCGGCCGGCGGCGCAGTTGGCATCAGCACGCTGCAGCAAATGCAGGCGATGGTGCGTTATGTGCACGGCATCAACTGCCCGGAGTGGATTTCTCTCGGCGGCGACCTGCGGCGCTTTAACGCCGACGGCGAGCCGGAGGCCGAAGCGGTGCGCACCCGCGTGGCCAAAAGCTTGTCCTATTTCGTGCATATGATCGAAAAGCTGAGAGCGTAAGCCGCGGCATTCGCTGGCCCAAACAAATAGCACTCCGTCCAAGCCGGCAAACCGGCCTGGATGGAGTGCTATTGCTTTTATTTGCCGATACTGTAATTGACATCGGACGTATAGTTGTTGTTGGCGTTCCAGAGCAGGAACTCGTCGACGCCGTTTTGCTCCAGCGCGCGGATCTGCTCCTCGACTTCGTGCTTGCCGTATTTGATATGGCCGGGCACCCAGCTGGCCGTAAAGTCCTGAATCCACGGTCGGACGATCGGTTTCAGGCCAAGCTGGCCGATCGGCTCCAGCTTTTTGGCCGTATCGACCATCGCCCCGTTGATCGTGGCGAACGGCGCGGCGTCCGGCACCTTCGAGCCAAACCAGCCCGTGCTGTAGTGGCTTGGATAAATCATCGGACAAATGACATCGACATTTTGCGAAATTTTCTCAAAGTCCTGCCCGATCCCTTCGGCTGCCGGCACGGAAGCCGCGTAGCCGAAGATATCGACCGAAACGCGCACGCCCAGCGGCTGCAACTGCTCCTTGGCATATTTCACGAACGAAGCGACCGCTTCAATGCGCGTCCGCTCGTCTTTCGTATACTGCAAAATATCGGCCCGGTTCTCGAAACCTTCGGGAAAACGCACGTAGTCGAACTGAATTTCTTTAAACCCGGCTTTCACCGCTTCCTTGGCGACGGCGATGTTGTAGTCCCAGACTTCCTTATTATACGGATTGACGAAGCTGTCCGGCGGATTTTTGCTGTTGCCCCAGAGCGTGCCGTTCGGATTGAGGAAGCTAAGCTCCGGTTTCTTTTTCGCCAGCACCGTGTCCTTGAACACAACGATCCGCGCGATCGGATATACCTGATGCTCGTTCAGCGTGGTCATCAACTGGCCCATGTCGGGAATGATTTTCTGCGTTGTGCCCATCGCGTCGAGCTCGGGGTTGCCGGTTTCCCACGTGATATAACCCCAGTCGTCCTTCACGTCGATAACCATGGCGTTCAGCTCCGTATCGTCCATCAGCTTGAGCAACGTCTGCAGGCGGCTGCCTCCGGCGCTGTGAGCGGTGGTGTAGATGCCCTTGACGACCGGCGCGTCCTGCTGCGGGTCTTGCTTGTTGACGGGCGCAAGCGGGTCGGCGTTTGCGACAGGGGGAGGAGCAACTTGCACGACGGCGGTTTTGGCGTCCAGCGAAGCTTGCACGAGCTGCTCGAAGTTGGCATCCGGGTGATCGGCCGACACGTTGCCCCAAATCATCATTAACGAAGCAAGTAAAATGTCCATGTTGGAAAAGTCCTCTCATTTTTGCAATCTCTGAAATCTATTATAAAACAAGCCGCGAATCCCGCACAGAGGAAATTTGTAGACAGATGTAGAATTGCGTCTAAAGTTGGAGTAGGATAGGGGAAAAGACCTTGCATCGATCTCAGCGTAAAAGGAAGAGAATCCCATGAAGCCGGATCGCCAACTCGTCGCCTTGCGCGGCCTCAACGTGTTTTATTATGCGTCCAGCGCTATTTTGCTGCCGTATTTGCCGCTGTATTTGCAGCAAAAGGGCTATTCTTCCGGCGATATCGGTCTTTTGATGATGATTGGGCCGTTTGTTTCGATTTTTGCCCAGCCGTTTTGGGGGTATTTGAGCGATCGCCTCCATACGGTGAAAAAGCTGATTTTGCTGCTCTGGAGTTTGTCGCTGCTTGCCAGCGCCGGATTGTTCCTGACGCAAGGCTTCTGGATGACGTTGCTGTTTATTTTGCTGCTGTATTTTTTCCTGCTGCCTTCGGTGCCGCTGCTCGATAGCATCATGATCAAATCGGCTGCGCAGCGCGGCCGCTCGTACGGCTCGATCCGCATGTGGGGGTCGATCGGCTTCTCCAGCACGGCGCTGATCTCGGGGCTGCTGCTCGCCAGGCTGGGCGGCATCGGCAGCATTCCTTATATTTACTGGACGCTCTGGATTTTTCCGCTGCTGCTGCTGATTCCGCTGAAGGACGAGCAGAGCGACGGCCAACGCGTATCGCTGGGGATGATCGGCCAGTTGGGACGCAACAAGTTGTTTTTGTGGTTTTTGCTGCTTGTGTTGCTGCTTGCCATTCCGCACCGTATGAACGATGCGATGCTTGGCTTGTATTTAAGCCACCTCGGCGCCAGCGATTCGATGGTCAGTTGGGCCTGGGCGCTGGCGGCGGTCAGCGAAATTCCGACCTTTGCGTTGTTCGGCAGGTTCATGCATAGGTTTCACGAGTTGGCTTTGCTTGGCGTCGTCGCCGTGTTGTACGTCGTGCGCTGGAGTTTGTATGCGTGGATCGATCAGCCGGTCGTGCTGATGGCTTTGCAGATGTCGCACACGATCACCTTTGCGGCGTTTTGGATCGTTTCGGTGCAATACGTCGTACGGCTGATGCCAACCGAGCTTGGCTCGACTGGACAGGCGCTGCTGGCGATGGTGTTTATGGGGTTGGCCGGAATGATTGGCGGCACGGTCGGCGGCTGGTTGAACGAGCTGTGGGGCGGAGCGAGCATGTATGTGTTTGCCGCGGGGTTGTCGCTGCTGGCCGCTTGCCTGTTTTTCGCCACGCACATATATATGCGCAAGCGGATCGTTTAACAACGCCAACACAAAAACGCCCGGCCCGACGAGGGCTGAGCGTTTAACGCGGCAGCGGACACGTTACTTGCGAACTTGTCCGGCTTCCGTTTGCGAGACTTCGGCAGGATTGATTTCCTTGCGGCTTGCGGACTCGTCCGGGTTGTTGCCGCCATTGCCGCCGTTGCCGTTCGTAGCGTCTTTGAATTCTCTGAACATTTTACCAAAACCACGTCCGAGCTCAGGCAGTTTGTTCGGCCCGAACAACAGCAACGCGACGATTGCAATCAAAATAATGTGCCAAGGAGATAAGGCTCCCATCACAGACACCTCCACATTCAACTACCCTTATCATACCATGTTCTGCGTGCAAACCAAACACCTGAATTATTACAAAACGTTAAACTTTCCGCAAAAAGCGGCAAAAAACGCTGAAAAGACGCCCCCATTAATGGTAGAGGCCACTGAAGAACTTACGTCTTTTCGGTGAGTCCAAGCGTTAGGCGAAAAAAATGCGGCACCTGTTCCGATTTTTCCCGGAAGGTGCCGCATTTTTCATAGGGCCTTAAGCTATTTTTTAGTCA
>Ga0206102_1000073_pt1 | contig 47001 bp, 39 predicted proteins | sample 1B1Ametagenome_FD_148645 | JGI IMG/M metagenome (GOLD analysis project Ga0206102, IMG submission 148645) | Enriched microbial communities from leaf-cutter ant dump, University of Wisconsin, Madison, United States - 1B1A | ecosystem: Environmental > Terrestrial > Nest > Insects nest > Nest dump... | reverse complement strand
AAGTCAGCTGTAAGCTTCGTCTACAGAGTAGCATAATTCTCTTCTCATGAACATTGTTTTAGCGGATACTTTATTCGCTTTGTTTGCTGTACGCTTTTTTTCCGCTATTGAGCAAAAACAAACGACACAGGACTTTTCCCCATGCCGTTTCAGATTCTATTTTTATTCCTAGTTTTGTCTTTGAGCTTATCTTAATGACATTGCCCTAGTTCCAGCATTTTTTCGCGAAATTTGGCAACGGCCAAGTTCACATCCGTGTTGCTTTTTACTAGCTTGCTTTGAATGTCTTGCATGGAAAGTTTACGCATGGGGTCCCTCCGTTCATCCTTGATACTAACATTATATACGACCCCTAGAGTTTTACATGGGGAGGGATGAGGGGGCCTATCTGAGCGACCTCATGGAGCCATAGTCCCTACTCCTCGCATAGGAGGGCTATCTTACAAAAGCGAGATAACCAGCAAGTTATACAATACCAGAGGCAAAATAATATCGTTTTGTATAGGGTTCCAAGGGTTGAACAGCCCTCGGGCATAGGGATTCGACACCTGTAAGTACAGATGGCCGTCGTCGATATGTGTGACTACACCTTCGTGTACCTGTCCATTCATCATGTGAATGCGGACGGAGCGGGACAAGGTTTGTTGGCAGATGGCGAACAGTTTGTCTTGCACGGATTTGACGGAGTGGGCGAACGCCGGGTCGGCTTGATACAAGGTTTGTTGCGGTTGAATCATATCATAACACATGGGAATACCTCCAAAGTTTTTACATTTTCGAGTTTATCTTATGCAGGCGCCTAGTCGGGGGTGTCGAGTTGGGGGCATTGAATTAGGGTTTCTCCATAAACTACTTTTTCTTCTACTTGGCAGGAATAATATAATACCCATAGAAAACTTCTTATATTACACATAATCCTAAAATAGAGGTTTAATATGGATGTAGAAAAATATTTAATCATGATTCGAGGTAAAGATAAAACGGAGGAAATTGTATCGTATGCATATATAAAATCGCAAGTCCGAATCGTTTTTCGCGACTCTCTGCAAGACTATAATTATAATGCAGTTGATGTGCTTATTTTAGATCGGTCCAGCGTCATGGAGATAACGGACAACATGGTGGTTTTTTACGAGGGTTTCCCTTTTACCAATGTAATTCGAGTTCGTAATTTCGGGTCTATGATGAGAGTATATTTTACAAATGGAAGCAGCAGGGTTTATGAAAGCAAGCGATTGCGAGTTGAGGATTGTTGTGTTCAACAGACGAGTGCAAAAAGGGTTCTGGAGTATTGGAGAACCATTTCTAAGCATGTAAAGAGCGAAGATGGACAAGGGGACAGCGGCGCTTTTTTGGCCAGGGAATTTAACAAGTTAACCTTCGTTCACCCAGATAGCGTATTGGGCCAGTATTTGAACGTTACTCCCATTCATTCTGCAGATTCGATAAATACTGTCTATGTATTTCCTTTTCGATATAATCTTAGCCAGAGGGATGCGCTGCATCAAGCTATGCAGAGTACGATCAGTGTCATCGAAGGGCCACCCGGTACGGGGAAAACTCAGACGATTTTAAACATATTGGCCAATGTGGCTATTATGCAGGACAAGACGGTAGCCGTTGTGTCGGGAAACAATGCAGCGGTAGCTAACGTTCGAGAGAAGCTTGAACGTGAGGGCTATCATTTCTTTGCCGCAAGCTTAGGAAATCAGGAGAATAAACAACACTTCTTTCGGCATCTCCCGGAATGGAATGTGTCTAGTTGGCGAAGCGATCAGCCAGAAGAGGAGCTGAAGGGGGAACTAGTCAGGTTGGACAGCGATATCCGCCATCTTATGAAACTGGATCGGGATTGTGCGGTGCTCAAGCAGAAATTAGCAGCGTATTTGCTTGAGCAAGAGCATTTTGAGCATTTTTATACGCAAAAGGATGTGCAGTCACTAAGCAGGTTGTCTTTTTACCGGCAAACACCGGAACGAATTTTGGAGTTTATGAAGGACAGTTTCCTCGCGGTAGAGTGGGGTGCCGATGAGGGTTTCTTGTACAAATTCAAGCTCTTTTTCAAGCATGGTTTTACTCGCTTTAAGTTGCTGCAAGAGCAGGGACATGACGTGATGTTGAATTATCAGCGTCGTTTCTATGTTCTCAAAGTGGAGGAACTGACCAAACAAATTGATGCCATAGAGAGAGAATTGAACGCTCAATCGTATCAACCGTTAATAGAGCAGCATCAAGAGTATTCGATTAAATTGTTTCGTCATAAATTGTATGAGAAATATCAAGGTCGCCAGAAGTTGACTTGCGATGAGAAATCGTATAGGAGTGTGAAACATTTTCGCTCTTTTATCGAGCATTATCCGATTGTCCTGAGTACAACGCATTCCCTTCGCAACAGTATCCCGGCCAATTATTTGTTTGATTATTGCATTATTGATGAATCCTCTCAAGTTGATTTGTTGACTGGCGCTTTGGCTTTATCTTGCTGCAAACAGGCCATTATTGTAGGAGACACCAAGCAATTGCCGCAAATTGTCGATACGGAAATCGAAAAATGGATAGGGAGCGAAGCTTACGCTGGAATGAACCAAGCATATAATTACTTTCAACACAATGTGCTTTCGTCACTATTGGCTTTATACGGAGACTTTATCCCTAAGGTGATGTTAAGGGAGCACTACCGCTGTCATCCCCGAATTATCGAATTCTGTAATAGGAAGTATTATAAAGGGGAGCTCATTACATTCACAGAGGAGGTTAAATCGGATATTCCGCTGCTCATCTATGGAACGGTTGAAGGTAACCATATGAGAGATGGGCAGAAAGGAAAATTCAATCAGCGGGAACTGGATGTGATCGAGCAGGAGATTCTTCAAGGGTTGATAGAGGAGACTGCACGCCATTCGGATATTGGAGTAGTCACGCCCTACCGTAATCAGGCAGATAAGGCTTCTAAACAGTTTCATGCACTGGTGGAGAGCGATACTATACATAAATATCAAGGCCGCGAGAAGCCGACGATGATTATGTCCACGGTGCTTGATCGGACCCGACTAGGCAAAATGGGAATGAAGTTTGTGAATGATCCTTGTAAGATCAATGTGGCTGTGTCCCGTGCCCAAAAGCAATTTATTTTGGTAACGGACCGAAAAGCTTTTAGAAAGTACGGTAACGAAATCAGCGATTTAATGCGTTATATGGAATATAATACGTTGGACCCTAATGTTTTGGATAGTGAAATAATCTCAATTTTTGACCTGTTGTACCAAGAATACTCGGACAAGTTGAGGAGCTTCCGAGAAAAAGTCGGGCAATATAGAAGTTCACGGCACAAGAGTGAAAACATTATGCATGCTTTGTTGGATATGATTTTACAAGAGCCCCGGTACAACGATTTTCATCTGGCCAATCAGGTATTGCTTATGAATTTATTCTCGAATTTGGATGTTTTGGATGAAGGGGAGCGGCGATTCGTGAGGCATCGATCATCCGTGGATTTTGTTATTTATCACAAGTTTGATAACTCACCGGCTCTTGCCATCGAAGTGGATGGATTCGCCTTTCATGAAAACAACCCGAAGCAGTTGGAAAGAGATCGGAAGAAGACGAGGATTTTTGAAAAATACGGGGTTGAGTTGCAGCGATTTCCAACCACGGGAAGCGGGGAGGAAGCAAAGCTCAGAGGATTGCTAGACCGACATATGTCTGAAAAAATGGAATCTATTTAATTTAGCAGTGGATAAAGAGATAAGTTAGGAGCGGCTTCCATTAGTGGAGCCGTGATTCATAACATTAAAGCGTCGTCGGTCCTAAAGCAGGCCTCCGTTCTCCCCCCAAATTTGCATGAAGCCCTTTTGCCCATTTTCAGGTATGATGGATACAGGGATGTCATTATGTTAAGGAGGGTCATCATGGGAATCTTATCTAGGTTTAAAGAGATTATGGCCAGCAATTGGAATGCCTGGTTGGAGCGTACGGAGGATCCAGCGCAGATGGATCGGTTGATGCGGAGCTTGAATGGCGATTTGGGCAGTGTGAAGGCGGAGATGGCGGCGGTGACTGCGGCGGAGAGCAGGGCGAAGCGGGCGTTGGATGAATGCCAGGCGGAAATCCAGAAGCTGCAGCGTTATGCCGAGAAATCGGTGGAAGCCGGCAACGATCAGGATGCCCGCAAGTTTTTGGACCGCAAGGCGCCGTTGGTCGCCAAGGAAGCGCAATTGCAAGCGGCCTACGATCAAGCGGCGGCGAACCTGGCGGCGATGCAGCAAATGCATGATAAACTGGTGGCGGATATCGGCCAACTGGAAGCGCGTTACACGGGGCTAAAGGCGAAATGGGCGGCGGCCCAGGCGCAGCAGCGGCTGAATGCGGCGAATGGCGCGAAGGATGCGGTTTTGGATAAGATGGAAGATAAGATCAATACGACATATAATGAAGCTATGGCTCTGGCCGAGTTAAGAGCTGACAAAAACGATGATTTGGATGCGCAATTCGCCGAATTGGAGAGAAATACGCGCAAGACGGCCGATGATGAGTTGGCAGCGATCAAGGAGAACATGAAGGCGAAGGAATAACCTTTTCTCTATTACAAGTAACGAGGTGGCGCGATGTCGGTTATCGATTACAAATGCCCCGGCTGTGGCGGCGGCATGGTGTTTGACAGCGGGACGGGGATGTTGACCTGTCAGAGCTGCGGCAGGCAAGAGGATATTACGCAGATGCCGGACCCGTTGGCGAAGAATACGTTTGATGGGGATGAGGCGAAGGAATACCACTGCCACAGCTGCGGAGCGGTCATTATGACGGAAGCGGAAACGGCGGCGACGGCTTGCAGTTTTTGCGGATCGAGTGTGGTGCTGGGCGACCGGCTGGCGGGGAGGCTGGCTCCGGCGCTGGTCATTCCGTTCAAGGTGAGCAAGGAGGAAGCGATTCAGGCGTTTCGCAAATGGTGCCGGAATGGGCTTTTGACGCCGGGCGGGTTTATGACCGCGGACCGCATCAAGAGCATTACGGGTATGTATGTCCCTTTTTGGCTGTACGATTTACATAATGAAATTCAGGTGCAGGCGATGGGAACAAGGGTGAAGACCTACCGCAGCGGCGATTACATGGTGACGGAGACGCAGCATTTTGAAATCTACCGCCAGATTGTGCTGAATTATGTGCAGGTGCCGGCAGACGCCTCGGAGAAGATGAATGATGAGCTGATGGATAAATTGGAGCCTTTTCCTTACGATCAGTTAAAAAGCTTTAAAAGCCCGTACCTGGCCGGCTACATGGCGGAGAAATATCAATATACCGACGAGGAGCTTTTGCCGCGGGTGAAGGAAAAAATCAGCGCTTATATCGAGGCGTATATTCGCTCTTCGATTTCGGGGTACACGACGGTGAACGTGACGAGCAAGCAGATCGATACGATGTTGGAAAAAGCGGAGTATGCCCTGCTGCCGGTCTGGATGCTGCATTATGATTACGAGAAGAAGGATCACATGTTTGCGATGAACGGGCAGACGGGCAAGGTGGTTGGCAAGCCGCCGCTCAGCAAGGCGAAGGTTAGCGCGTGGTTTGCCGGCGTGTTCGCGGTCTCTTTCCTGGCGATGAAGCTGATTTCCTTGATGTTGGGAGGGGGATTCTGGTGAAACGAAGCAGATGGATGCTGGCGATGCTGCTTGTCCTGGTTGTCGCTCTGACTGTTCCTGTACAGTCGGCGCTGGCCGCAGCGGCCGGGACGGCAACGACCAAGAAGTTGATTGTGGACGATGCGGCTTTGTTGAGCCAGCAGGATTACGATGAGCTGAATGCGTTGGCGAACGAATACGGGGCCAAGCGGGAAACGGATATTGTGATTTATACGTCGAAGAATGCGGCGAATACCGAGGTGATGGAGCTGACGGAGGATTTCTACGATCAGCAGGCTCCCGGGTACGATAAGCCGCACGGCAATGCGGTGATTTTAACGCTGGACATGAAAAATAGACAGGTGTATCTCGCCGGATTTTATAAAGCGAAGCAATATCTCGATGACGGCCGGCTGGATAAAATTCGCAACAAGCTGACGCCGGATTTAACGAATGGCGATTATGCGGGTGCTTTTCAAACTTACATCACAACGGCATACAAGTATATGGGCGTACGCCCGGGAGCCAATCCCGATAACATCCTGTTCAATATTTGGGTGCAATGCGTGGTGGCTCTGATCGTCGCCGGGCTGATTGTGGGTGTGATGGTGTTTCGTTCGGGTGGCCGGGTCACGGTCAATGCGAAGACGTATGAGGAAGCAGGCACTTCGAAGATTGTCGGGGAACACGACCAGTACCTGAGAACGACGATCACGAAGCAGAAGATCGAAAAGAAAACGAATAACGGCGGCGGTTCGGGCGGCGGTGGCGGCGGCGGGGTTAGCAAAGGCGGCCATTCGCATAGCGGCAGCAAGGGATCATTTTAACAGGGAAGGGATGAAGGCTAATGTTTTTTAAAAACCAATGGGCAAACGTGGTGGAGTGGGAAGAGTTTCGCGACGATATGATTTTCTGGAAGTGGAGCAATCGGGAGATCAAGAAGGGCAGCAAGCTGATCATTAAACCGGGCCAGGATGCGATTTTCGTCAATAACGGCAAGATCGAGGGGATTTTCCAGGATGACGGCGAATACAGCATTGAGTCGGAGATCATTCCGTTTTTGTCGACGTTAAAAGGGTTTAAGTTTGGTTTCAACAGCGGGATGCGTGTGGAAGTGCTGTTCGTAAATACGAAGGAGTTTACGGTGCGATGGGGGACGCAAAATCCGGTGCTGATTCCGGCTCCCCAGCTTCCGGGCGGGCTGCCGATTCGCGCTAACGGCACGTTCCAGTTTAAAGTGAATGATTATGTGACGTTGATCGACAAGATTGCCGGGATGAAGGACAGTTATGTGGTCGACGACATTAAAATTCGGATTACGTCCGTGCTGGATCAACTGCTGATGAAATGGATCGCCCGGGAAGGCAAGGATATGTTCAACCTGCAGGCGAACGCGTCGGATATTGCCAGCGGCATCCGCGAAGATCTCGATATGCAGCTGATCGATATCGGCATGACGATTACCGGGTTCCAGGTGATGAGCTTTAATTACCCGGAGGAAATTCAGAAGATGATCATCAAGACGGCTTCCCAAGGCATGATCGGCGATGTGCAGAAATATCAGCAGGTGACGATGACGGATGGCATCGCTTCCGGTCAGGTGAAGGGCGGTGGTGTCGCTTCGGATATGGCCAGCATGATGATGGGCATGAATATGGCCAATGAAATGATGAAGACGATGAATCAAAATCAAAACCAGCAGGCTCCGGGTGGAACTCCCCCTGCACCACCGGCGGGAGGCGGCGCCAAGCCGAATTTCTGCCCGAACTGCGGCACGAAAAACGAAGGGGCGAATTTCTGCTCGAATTGCGGACAGAAGTTGGGGTAGTTGCGGGACATCCGCAACCGTATGAGGTTATGGAGAAAAATCAAGCGTAGCCTTGCTGTTATTTTGGCAAGCTTGTGCTTGATTTTTTTTGATAGCTGCTTTCAGGAAGGCATTTTTCAAATGCATGTACGAGCGACGTGGAAGAGGCCATTGCCTACTTCAAGGAAAGTTATCCTGCTTATCGGCAGCGGTCCCGGGCTTCGAGGTAGGGTGGAGATGGTGCGCGATGCTTGCCGCGGCAGGGGACGGTTCCATCTCCAAGCACAGCAGGGCTAACGCCGCCGTAAACAACGGGCTGCCGGAATCTTCCGCGCAGCCCGTTGTTATGTTTATTTCGCGTTCGTATCCGGCTGGTGAATGCCGAAAATGTTGCCTTCCGGGTCGGTGTAATAACCTTGCCAGGCCATGCCCGGCAGCGCGTGTTTGGGCAAGGCGACCGTGCCGCCCAAACGCAAAATCGTCGCTTCGGCTGCGTCGTAATCCCCGATACCCATCGTGCAGGTGTAGCCGTTGACAGCTTGGCCTGGCTCGGGAGCCGGCCCTTGACGTTTCATCAACGCTCCGTTAATGCCCATTTCGTTGGCATCGCCCGTGATCGCTCCCCAATACGGCACTCCCGCATATTCGCTCCAATCCTCGAAGGTCCACCCGAAGACTTCTCCGTAAAAGGTTTTGGCGCGCTCCATATCATCTACATGAATTTCAAAATGCACTAATCTGCCCATGCTTGCCCCTCCAATTTAATTGCCCATATTTTCCCTCACGTTTGGTATTAGGTGAAAACTTCCATTTTCCTTCTCCATTATGGTTAAAATTTTGAAAAATATGCAATCGAGCCGGCAGCGTTGGCTTCAAATCAAGAAGCCGGCTCCGTTGGCGCATCGGAACCGGCTTGTGGCGTTGCAGACTGATACGGGTGAACGGAAGAGACGAAAGGCCGTGACAGCGCCGCCGTATGGCAGTCGCGCGCGATGCGGAAGGAACGGCGGCCAGCCGTCGGCTGGCTTAGAGCATCCCCCATTTGCGTTCATATTCGACCGACACTTCATAGTCGGCGCGGCTGAAACCCTGATGGTCCAAGATGGCTGTGAGGCGGTTGTATTCCAAGGTGGTCGTTTCCAAGACGAGCTGCCGGCCGGCTGTGTACACGTTCCATTCGTTATGGGTGTTGTGCAGGGTATGGAGCAACGCGTGGAACCTCTCCGGGGTCGGGGCTGGGGCCGCTGCGGGACGAAGTCGGCGGCTGAACAAGCCAAGCCGCTTCCCCCGATTCGCTGCCGGGCCGGCCGGTTGGAGCAGAACGACCTTCACCCGCTGCACGCAGGTTTCATTGGTAACGTTCATGAGCGTTTCCTCCGCCTATTTTACAGATTGGACCAGAAATCGCCGAATAGCTGCACCGACAACACGTAGCCCAAAATAATGTTGACCACGGCGCCGACGCCAAACGCCACTACCGGTCTCCAGCCGATAGCTGTCAGCTCGCGAAAGCGGGTGGTCAAGCCAATCGACCTTACTTCGTTTTGGGGCCTGCGAATCCGGGGAAATGCGGTTGACCTGTAGCGTTGACATGCGTAATTCACTCCTTTTTAGTTGGTTAGAATGGTATACACATTGGTGGTTTCCGCAGCAGATGATGCATGTGGTACTATCCTACTTGACGATCGGAGCTAATATGCGGCCTTTTTTTGTATTTTAATCGTACTAAAAATATCCGCAAACTCAGTTTTCGATTTTGGCAACGCCCGCCCAACGCTTGGGTTCTGCGGGTTTAGGCGAGCGAGGCTGCCGAGTGCGGAGGTCCGCTTATTTCCAGTCCTTTTTCCACTTTTCCGTCAGGCGGTCGCCTTGTTCGCGGTTTACGATATCGCGTTTTACTTCGCGGAGATAAGCGGCCGGCTCGGATTCGACCACCTCGTAGGTGGAGAACACCCACTCCGCATCGGCATTGCTCCAGGCCGCGGTTTCGAAGCGGTTGCCTGCGGTTTTGCGGGGGCGCTTGGTGTAAAAGATCGCGGTTTCCGGTTCGTTCCCGGCCTGATCGTAGGTATAGATGTTCAGCTTGCGGAGCGTGCCGTTTTCGATCCGGTACAGATCGGCGCTTTCGGCGCTGGAGCCGGCGTATTCGGTGATGAACAGCAGGTCGGCTTGTCCTTTGGGCATCGGCAGGGTATAGATCGATTGGCCGGTGGCGTTGTACGTGTAGTTGTCTTTGCGGATGCCGGTGTCGGCAAGCAGCGGCGAGCCTTGCTTTTGCAAATACAAGGTGTAGTTGGCGTGGTAAAGCAGATCGCCTTCATTGCCGAAGATGGCCCAATCGTGCTGCGGGTTGGCGGATACTTGCTCCTGTTGCTCCCCGGCTCCGATGAGGTAGAGGCTGTACGAGTGCCCCTGCTGGTCCTTGAGCGTGTAAGCGGCGCGGCTCAGCTTGGCGTCGGTCTGGGCGTCGACGCGTTGGGGAGCGGCGGGCAGCAGGAGGAGAGAGAGGACCACGGCCAGTCCGATGATTTTGCCGGAGGTGAACGTCATGACAGAACTCCTTTGTATGGGAAATGGCTTCCAGTTTAGTATGATGTGACGCCCCTGAAAGTTATGCACGGCTGGAAAATTGGCGGGACAAAGCGGAGGGGATGTGTTAACATTTTAATGAACACTATTCACTAAATAAAGTCGGAGGTTTGTATGAGCGATTTGGGCAGTCGGGAGGAGGGCGGAGCGCGGCAATTCGGGCGGCGGCGGCGCAGCGGCGAAAAGGAGCAGGTGCGCAACCTGATTCTGGAGATGGCCGGCGGGATGTTCGTCGAGCTTGGGTATAACGCTTTTTCGATGCGCAAGTTGGCGGAACGGCTGCAATATTCGCCGGCGACGCTGTATTTGTATTTCCGCGATAAGGACGCGCTGCTGTTTACGATTGTCGACGAGGCGTTGCTGCGCTTTCGTAGCAAGCTGACGCAAGCGGCCGAGGGCATCAGCGACCCGTGGGAGCGTCTGGAGCGTCTGGGCGCCGCCTACCTGGAGTTCGGACTGCAGAACCCCGCCTATTATCAGCTGATGTTCACATGGCGGATCGACTATTTGCTTGGCTCCCGGCAGGAGGAGGAGCTGCCGCGCATTCACGTGCTGCAGGTGCTTGTCGACGTCGTTGCGGACGCGATGGAGCAGGGGGCGATGCAGCCGGGCGACCCGGGGGCGCACAGTGATTATTTGTGGGCGACGATGCACGGGATTGTGACGTTGGCGATTCAAATGCCGATGTTTGACGAGGCGCGGGTCGAGAGATTGGCTGCGCATACGAAAGAGATGATCAGAGCGGCTTTGCAGTGGACATAATTTTTTTTGCAACTTTACTGAACACTATTCATTAAAAGGGGTTGAGCAACATGTTGTTTTTTCATATTTTGGGCGTTGTGCTGCTGCTCGGCAATGCGTTGACGGCAGCGTTCTGGAAGCTGCGGGCCGACCGGGAGCAGGATATCCCCCATTCGCTGCGGGTGGTGCGGAACATTATGGTGGCCGACTACATCTTCACGATTCCGTCGATTGCGCTGATTCTCGTTACCGGCCATCTGATGGCGGCGGCGAACGGCTATACGGTGTTTGCGTGGAACTGGCTGGGGCTTTCGTATGGCTTGTTTGGCTTGTCCGGCGCAATTTGGCTGGCGGTGCTGCTGCCGGCGCAATTGCGGATGATCCGGCAAGCGGAGGCGTCCGCCAAGCTTGGCAGTTGGACGGTGGCGTACAAGCAAGCTTCCATGGTGTGGAACGTGTTCGGCACGATCTCCACGCTTGCGCCTGTGGCGGCGATGGTGTTGATGGTGTTCAAACCTGCGTGGTAATGAGGGATGTACAGTCGAGGCGGCTTCGGGAGTGGGCATAAAAAAAAGCCGGACCTGGCGTCCATGGCGGCGAAAGGCCGCTTGCGGGCGCTTGGGTCCGGTTTCTTGGTGCGGCAGGTTGGCCGCGCCGGGCGGTTGCACCGTGCCGGATCAGCTTAAGGTTGCAAAAGCCTCCTGCGCCAGCGGCAGCAGCTCGTCCGTGCGGCCGTCGCGGATTTTGGCCGCCCAGGCCGGGTCGACGAGCAGCGCGCGGCCGACGGCGGCGAGGTCGAACTCACCGGCTGCCAGCCGAGCCGCCAGCTCGGGCAGGTCGGCGGTTTCGGCGTTGCCGTCGCTGCCCAAGCCGACCGAGCCGACGGTGATGACCGGCTTGCCGGTCAGCCGCTTGATCCAGCCGGCAAAATTCAGCTCGGAGCCGGCAAATTCAGGCTCGCGGAAACGGCGGGTCGAGCAGTGGAAGATGTCGACGCCCGCGTCAACCAGCGGCGCCAGCAGCTCGGCCAGCAATTCTGGCGTTGCGGCCAGCTTGGCGTCGTAGTGGCCGATCTTCCACTGTGAGATGCGGAAGATGATCGGGAAATCCGGGCCGACGGCTACGCGGCAAGCGCGTATGATCTCGGCGGCGAAGCGGGTGCGGGCGACCAGACTGCCGCCGTATTCGTCGGTGCGCCGGTTGGTGTGCGCCCAGAGGAACTGGTCGATCAGGTAGCCGTGCGCGCCGTGCAGCTCGATGCCGTCGAAGCCGATGCGCTTGGCGTCGGCGGCGGCTTGGCCGAAGGCCCGGACAATCGCGCCGATTTCCCCGCGCGCCAGCGGCTCGCCGACCTGTTCGCCGGCCAGGTTCAGGCCGGAGGGGCTGACGGCCGGCGCGTCGGGGTGCGGCACTTCGCCGCCGGTGCCGGCGCGCTCAATGCCGATGTGCCACAGCTGCGGCACGATAGCTCCGCCGGCTTCGTGCACGGCTGCGACGACGGCGGCCCAGCCGGCCAGCGCGTCTTCCCCGTGAAACCGTGGTATGTTCACGCCAAGGCTGGCGGCCGGATGGTTGACCGTCGTGCCTTCGGTGACGATCAGGCCGACGCCGTTTTCGGCGCGCCGCCGGTAATAGCCAGCGACATGGGCATTCGGGACGCCGCCCGGCGAGAAAGCGCGGGTCATCGGCGCCATCACGATGCGGGTGGATAAGGACAATGCGCCCAGATGAAACGGTGTGAACAGGGCTTCCCAATGGCGGGTGCCGGTTGTTGGTGAATGTTCCATAATAGTTCCCTCCGTAACGTGTATATTTCTATTTATCTGTAAAAATAGATGCGTACTACCGCCACAAAAAGTAAAACCCTACAGCTCGTCCGCCAAAACGGCCTTGAACGCAGCGATGCCCTGCTCGTTGCGGCGGTAGTAGGTGAACTGGCCGTAGCGCCGCGACTCCAGCAACCCCGCATGCTGCATGTTGACCAGATAGCCGGAAACGACCGATTGTGCAAGCCCCGATTTCTCGGCAATCGCGCCGACGCAGACGCCTCCGGCAAAGCCGCAATCGCCGTGCGCATAGGCGGCGGGCCCGAAATGCAGCTGCGGCTCTTTCAGCCATTGCAAAATGCGGTAGCGGGTTTCGTTGGAAAGTGACTTGAGGATAGGTAAAGTGTCCATACCGTCTATTATATCTATTTTTATAGAAATATAAAATCACTGGGGTCAGGCCCGCGGCCGGCCCGCTTTCACAACCTTGACCGCGGCGCGGCGCAGCAGCCCGATATACACCCAATCCGCGGCAAAAATAAGCGCATACAGCATATTCAGCAGCACGGAGTGCGGAAACAGCGAATAGCTCCAGAGCGACGCGCACAAGGTGCCAAGCATTTTGGCACAGGCGATGCCGAGGGATTGGCCGAAGCGGCCTTGAAGCAGCGCCATGCGAATAAACAGCAGCGACATCATCAGGTTGATGGCGAAGGCGGAATATTTGCCCTGCGGGTCGTGCAGCTCGATCGCTGTGCCGATATGCAGCAGCAGTGCGACGGCGATCAGCGCGCCGACGACCAGGCGCAAAGTCCGAGCGGAAAGGCGGGTGCGGGAATACCGCAGCAGTTGGAACATGATGATGCAATCCAGCGCAAACCAAACGATGGTGATCAACTGTTGAACGGGGTGAAACGGCATGATGAACGCCAAAAGCAGCTCCCAGGCGAAATTGGCGCACAAGGCGGCGAGCGGCATGCCGCAGGTGCGGTCGCGAAAGCCTTGGACAATCACAAGGACGTAGGTGACGGTCCAGAACAAGGCGCTGCCCAGCGCCAGCAGCCACTGCGCCTTGAGAGAAAGCGTGAAATCCATGGGCATGGGCCTCCTTTATGGCAAGGTTGTCTTTCCTAAGCTATGTGCGGGCATGCACGGTTATGCTTGAGCGAAAGCTGAGGGGGGCCGGCTGGAGAGGGCAGCGGAAACCTTTTGCGAAACGGCATTTTTTTGTCGGTGGGATATGGATTTTCTTGGTGTCTTATAGGATGCTTAGGCTGAGAGCAGACGAAGACGGCGTAGCTCCGATGGGGAGCGGCAGGTTTGATGATGGAAAAGGAGATTGCGGATTTCATGAACAGGAAAAGCATGTTGTGGCAAAAGAGTGCGAAGCTGTCGCCGAACAGCCGCATTGATATGGGCGGGATCGCTCAATATGTGCAGCAGCAGTTTGCGGCAGCCGACAAGCATGGCATTGCCGACCGGGCGCTGATTCAATTTTGCTTGCAGCAGATTGCGCCGTTGTTTTTGACAAGTGGCCCGGCCGAGCTTGAGCCGCCGGTTTGCTGCAAGGGCTGCCCTCAAAGTGCTCATCATTTAGACGGAAACGTCCCGAAAATGACCTTAACTTCCACAATTGCGTGAAGGATGGGGTCATTTTTTGCAGACGCCAAAAGGAGCGAACCGGCCGGCGGCAACGCCAGTCTGTTCACTCCTGTAGGTTAGAGCCCCTTGAGCCGTTCGGCCAGTACGCGCAGGATGCTTTTCAGCACGTTGGCGTTCTGGAAACAGGCGGTCAGCAGCATGTCCCGATGCACCTCCAGCAGCACGACGTCCGTCGCTGCGCTGCAATCTGCGGAGCGGGGACCGCTGTCGATCACGGCCATTTCGCCGAAATATTCGCCCTCCTGCAAGCGAGCCAGGTCCACACTGCCCAGATGCACCCGCACTTCGCCGCTGATGATGGCGTACATCGTGTCGCCGTAGTCGCCCGTGCGGCAAATGGCGTCGCCGGGGGCGTATTCGACTTCTTCCACGGCATGGGCCAGCCAGATAAAGTCCTCCTCCGTCAAATGCGCAAACAGTTCAATGCGCTGCAAGGTCAAAATGCGCCGCAAGATCAGCTCGTGTTCGGAAGAGGCCGCTTCGGACAGGCGTCTGGCCGGCTCTGCCGGATCGGCAGTCTGAGTTTTGTTTGCGTCTGTCGTCGTCTGAGGCATGCGGGGGCCTAGTGCAGCCTGAGTATTGTTGTCGGTCGTCTGAGTCGCGTGGGATTCAGGTGCAGATTGGGCGTTGACGCCAGTCGTTTGAGTCGCGTGGGAGTCCGGTGCAGCTTGAGCATTGACGTCGGTCGCCTGAGTCGTGCGGGATTCAGGTGCAGGTTGAGCATTGACGTCGGTCGTCTGAGTCGTGCGGGATTCAGGTGCAGCCTGAGCGTTGACGCCGGTCGTTTGAGTCGCGTGGGAGTCCGGCGCAGCTTGAGCGTTGTCGTCGGTCGTCTGAGCTGTGTGGGAGTCTGGAGCATCCTGAGCATCGGCCGCGTTCGCCCTGACACCGGATATTGCCGCCTGCATACCGCCAGCCGCGTCCGTATTGCTGCGTTCGCCCGGGGCTTCGCCGATCGCATTCGTTGCCGCGATTGCTTCGCGTTGCCCGTCCACGCCCCCTTGCTCCGCTGCCGCTGCGCCGTCCGTTTGCCGGTGTCCGCCGCTTTCCAACTGCATCCGCAGCCGGCGCGAGAGCAGCCGCATGATTTCCAAAGCGATGCTGGTGTGATTATACAAAATATCGTAGAAAATCGCCGAATCCAGCCGCCACAGCTCCATATCCGTCTCGGCCCGCACGGTCGCCGTGCGCATACCCTGGCCGAACAGCGCCATCTCGCCGAAGCAATCGCCCCGTTGCAGCCCGCCGAGCTGTCGTCCGTCGCGCCAGACGCCGGCTTGTCCGCTGCTGACAATATACAGGCAATCCCCCGGGTCGCCTTCATAAATAACTATCTGCCCGGACGGGCAGACCAACTGTTGCAGGCACCCGGCGATGCCGGCGAGCTCCTTGCTCGTCAGCCCCTGGAACGCCGGCACGTTCTGCAACAGGCGCACACGCTCGATCCGCTCCGCCGTGCCGCTGCCGCCGGCGACCGCTTGCGGCGCCAGTGCGGCACCATCGCGCACCCCGGCCGCCTGCGCCCCCGTCGCCGCCTCGCCGCCATCGGCGCCCCCTGGCGTCACGCACCCGCCCGCCGCGCTCGCCAGCGTCGTCGCCCCGCCAGCGCCGGCCCCGGCCGCGTACGCGGCGACCTCGCGCAGCCAGTCGTCCGCTTGCCCGGCGAGCCCGGCCAGCGCCGCCGCCTGCTGCGCGGCGTTCCCGGCTGCGCCGGCGAGCGGGCCGGCCGGCAACCGCCGGGGCGCGGCCATCAGGCCGGCGAGCTGCGCCCGCAGCGGCCCTTGCACGGTCTGGTCGATCACCTCGGCGGCATTGGCCTGCCGCCGGGCGTCGCCTTCCGACCAGTTGGCGAAGACGGCCTGCATCGTCGGCCCGTCATAGAGCAACGCCAGCCAGCGGAACACGCGCCGGCTGGCGGCAAAACGCAGCTGACCGACGATCGTCGTCAGCTCGGCGCAATACGCCAACCCGGCCAGCGGAGCGGCTTGCGCCGCCAATTCGTGATACAGCCGAATTTCGGCGGCGATCAGCCGCTCAATGGCCGGCGGAGCAGCCCCTATTGCGTGCTGGTGCATGCGGCCGAGCGCATCGACGATTTTGTCGCGCTGGTCGAGGGCCGCCGGCTCATAGGCCGCGAGCAAGGCGGCGAACGCGGCTTGCGTGCCGATCCGCTCGAATACGGCCGGCACATGCGGCGCGAGCTCGCCATCCTGCATCGCCTCGGCCAGCAGCGGCACGATGCGCGCTTCGTCATACGCGGCCAGCGCGTCGACGGCGTGCCGGCGGGTCGCTAGCTCCCGCAGGCCGTCCAGCACCGGCGGAATCAACGCCGGCACGCGCAGCGCCGCCGCCGATTCCAGCGCGCGGATGCGCACCTGCGGCGAGCGGTCCCGCAGCAGGCCGACCAGCGGCTGATAGAAGCTGCGCACGCCGATCTGCCCGAACAGCCCGGCGACGGCGATCCGGTGCGTGTCCAGATCGCTGTCGATCAGCTGCTTGAGCTTGGCGACCGCGCGGAACATGCCGTCGATGCCGTAATATTTGACGAGCCCGGCAATAGCGGCCGCTTGCAGCTCCGGCTCCGGCTCGTCCAAATAAGCGGCGATGAACGCCAGGTCGTCCTCGCGGGCGCAAGCGGCCAGCGCGATCAGCGCCTGTGCCCGCACCGGCGTCGCCGGCGAGCTGCGCAGCAACTGCCGCAGCGTCGGCGCTTGCTCGGCCGCCGCCGCTTGCTCCAGATCGAGCAGCGCCTCGATGCTGACCTCGGGCGCGGGATGGTAAAGCAGCGCCGGCAGATGCGGCGTGATGTCAAAGCTGCCGAGGTGGCGCAGGATGCGCAGCGCATACAACGCCTGCCGTTTGTTCGGACTCGACAGGGCATCGGTCAACAGCCGCAAGCTGGCTGGGTCCATGAAGTCCAGATTCGCTTTTTGCAGGTCGTGTTTGCCGGTTTGCAAGGTGGCGAGCAGCGTGCGCAGGTACGCTTTTTTCACCTTTAAAGCGGCGACGACGCCGGTGGTCAGCAGCGCCAGCACGATGTAGCTGAGCTGGGCCGGCGCGAGCAGGTGCGAAGCGGCCAGCAGGCACAAGGCGGCCAACCCCTTGGCCCCGTTGCGGACGACGCCGTCGAGGAAGCTTTTGGCCCGGGTGCGCCATTCCGGCGGAATCGGAAACATCAGCAGCTGGCTGACCGAGGAATAAATCGTATCGCCGACGACCTTGTCGCTGCCTTTGACCAGCACGGCCGTAGCGAGCACCGGCAGGGCGACGATGCCGAGGCTCCCGGCGAACAAAGCGATGGGGAAAATCAGCAGCGTCGTCATCATCCCGAACCGGCTGATCAGCCAGCCCGAGGCAAACAACTGCACCAGCAGCGCAACGATACCCGAGAACCCGTAAAAGGTGCCCATAAAGCCGGCCAGCGCTTCATTTTGCAAGCTTTCCCGCAGAATGCTTTTGAACTGGTAGTCGATCAGTGTCAGCGAAAAAACGAGGGCGGCGGCCAGCACGGCGACATATTTCAAATACGGCACGTGCTTGAACAGCCCACCTTTGCGTTCTCGACCCGGTCGGCTGGCGGCTGGAGCTTTGGCCTTGACGGCCGAGCCCGGGCCGGCCGCAGCGGCGGCTTCCGGGGTGGACGGGTAACGCCGGCGGATCAGTGTGACGACGACCAGTGCGGCAAGCTGCAGCCCGGCATACACATAGATCAGGTTGGCTGTGCCGAGCAGGGGGACGAACGCTTTGAGCCCAAAGCCGCTGATGATGCCACCGGCGATGCCGCCGCTGCCAACCAGCCCGATCATTCGTTTGGCTTTCCGCTCGTCCATCACGGCCGGCGCGAACTGCCAGAAGCAAACGATCATCAGGAAGTTAAAGACATCAAATCCGATATAAATAACGGGAAATACCCAGATCAGATCGAGGCCGACGCCGATACGCGACAGGCAGGCGAGCAGCGCAATTGCCGGAATGAGCGTTTCGATGAGGCGTTCCAGCCGGACTTTCGGAGCAAATCGCTGAAACAATAGCCCGGAAGCGATCATTGTCAGCGCCTGGGGCAAATACATCCAGGACAACGCCGAACCGCTGAATTTGCTCAAAAATAACGTATCGGCCGCGGTTCTGCCGATGGTGGAGGCCGAAGCGACGCAAAATAAATAGCCGAACAGCAGCAGCGCCTTGCTGTATTCGGTGCGATCCGCATCGAAGGCGGCCGCGAGCTTGTGAATGCTTTTGCCGGTGTTCATAGGTGAGCAAGCCCCTTTTGCGCAAAATTCTTTCTAAGAAGTAGCTTACACGCCCGCCAAGGCAATGGGTAGGATAAAAATTTACAATTCGTTAATATTTCTGCGGCATGGGGCGCCAGGCGCGCAATCGCGGGTACGGGGGCTGCCAACAGGCGGCCAGCGTCGTCCGCCGGGGGCCGGGCATGTGCGCAATCGCGGGTAAAGGGTCCGCCAACAGGCAGCCGGCTCCGTCCGCCAGGGGTCCAAGCACGATGCGGAGGGCTGGAGAAACGGCCCGCGGGCGGGGTTGGCGAACCGCTGGGGATTGAACTATTTTAGGGGCGTTGCACTTTATTATGCGAATGGGCGCAAGCTATTGCACCGCTCCGGGGGCCTCATGTAAGTTAAAATTGTAGACATTCATGAAATCGTTTTCATTTTGGCCGTGGAGGTGGGGCTGCGCGACGCGTTGGTTCGGTCCGGTTTCGGTCCATGTAGGGAGTACCCATTGATAAGGGAGGTAATAGGAGTGTATATGATGAGAACTTCGGCTATGCGAAAAACAAACCGCCTGCTCGCGTTCGTGGCGAGCCTGGTGCTGCTGCTGAGCCTGATTCCGGCGGCGTTGGAAGGGCCCGCGGCGCAAGCGGCCGGCTCGGAGCTGCTGTCGATGCGCAAGCCGGTGCTGGCTTCGTCGACGGAAGGGGCCAACGCCAAGGAAGGCGCCGTGGACGGCAACATCAGCTCGCGTTGGGCGAGCGTCTGGCAGATGGACCCGCAGTGGATTTACGTCGATCTGGGTTCGCCGGCTAACGTCAACCGCGTCTATTTGAGCTGGGAAGGCGCTTACGCCAAGTCCTACAAGGTGCAGGTTTCCAGCGATGCCGTCAACTGGACGGATATCTATTCGACAACGACGGGGGCCGGCGGCGTCAACGACCTGACCGGGCTGTCCGGCACGGGCCGCTATGTGCGCGTGCTTTGTCTGCAGCGTGCCCTTCCAGACTTCGGCTATTCGCTGTACGAGTTCCAGGTATACGGCGAGTTCACGACACCGCAGCCGCCGGCGCCGACGAATATCGCGATCAACAAGCCGGCGACGGCATCGACGTGGGAAGTGCCAACCTGGTCCTCTGATCCCGGCGTCGTTTCGGCGGTGAAAGCTGTCGACGGCGATTACACGAGCCGCTGGTCATCGGAATCGTGGGACCCGCAATGGATCAGCGTCGATCTGGGCAGCGTGCACACGATCGGCACGGTCATCCTGAACTGGGAATCGGCCTACGGCAAATCGTATGACATCCAGATGTCGAACGACGGCACGAACTGGACGACCGTCTACCGTCAGCTTTACGGCCAAGGCGGCGTGGATACGATCAAACTCAAAGCGGACGGCCGCTATGTGCGGATGTACGGCTTTGCGCGCGGCACGGGCTTTGGTTACTCGCTGTACGAGTTCGAAATTTACGATTTTGTGAGCGGCGATCCGATCCCTCCGGTGCACATCCCGGATAAGCCCGTGCCGCAAATTGTCAGCGTGGGGGCAGGCAGCTACAAAACGAACGACATCACCGCCATGACACCAACCTATCCCGAATACAAAACTTCCAACGTAACCGGCCCGATCCCATCCGGCGGCTGGTGGCAATCGATTCTGATCAAAAAGCTGAGCGACGGCATCGTAGCTTTGCCGCTGCGCGTGCAGTATACCGATCAGGGCTTAAGCGTGATGAATCCCGGTTCCGGTTTCGTCACCGCCGACGGCAAAACGGCCAGCACAGCCGGCGCGCCCGACTTCTATCTGATGGCCAGCAACATCAATCCGCTGACGATGTTGGCCAAGGTCGACGGCTACGGCGATTACTCCGTCCGTTCGGTGCTGAGCGACGACAACAGCTTCAAAATGAAGTCGACGATCGTCAAAGGTTCCCCTTACTTGTTCAACGAATTTACCGATCCGGCTTCGCCGTATCTGGCGCTGAACGGCACGGCGACGCGCTTCTTCGATGACAACAACGCCACGATTCTCGGCGGCGAAGGTGCGACAGTGACGGCCGATCACATCGGCGTCGAAGTGACCAACGTCGACAGCGGCGGCAATAACCGCGTGCGGTCGTATGGGCTTTTTGCTCCGGCAGGCACCGTGTTCAAAAGAACCGGCGGCCGCCTGACGATGCAGTTGGGCAGCGGCCAAGGCTACTTGTCGATCGGCACGCTCCCGTCGACCAGCAATCTGAACTACTACTATCAACACGCGTATGCGTTTGTCACCGATACCCGCGCCAGCTACACGGCCGAAGATGCGACCGGGCTTGTCACAACGACATACAACTCGACGGTGCAGCTCAAGCGCAGCGGCTTTTCGTCCGACTCGCTGATGGCGCTCCTGCCAACGCAGTGGAAAACGGTGACGGGGGCGACTTCGCTGACGACGCTGACGTACCCGTCGATTCGCGGCCTGATGAAGGTGCACGAAGGCGATTCCTTTTTCACGCAAAATAAATTCACCGGCATCATTCCGCAGTTCGGCGAACCGACCGGCTCCACCGGCTACAACCGCGCCGACGTGATCAGCTACCTGAACAGCACGAACACGATGCTGGAAAACAACTACATGTGGGACGATCCGTATTGGGAGGGCAAAAACCTCCAGCCGCTCGCGCAAGCGGTGCTGATTGCCGACCAGCTCGGCGAAACGGCGATTCGCGACAAGTCGCTGACGATTTTGCGCAATATTTTGACCAACTGGTATCGCTATGACGGCGGCTGGCCGGACGACTATCCGTTCTATCTGTACTATACGCCGGAATGGGGCGCGATGATGGGCGACGGCGGCGACCACGGCATGGCCCGCTGGTTGTCCGACCACCACTATGTGTGGGGCTACTTCATCTATGCTTCCGCGGTGCTGGCTTCCTACGACAAAACGTTCCTGAACGACTACGGCGGCATGGTCGAGCACCTGATCCGCGATGTGGGCAACCCGTCCCGCACGGATTCGATGTATCCGTTCATGCGCGCATTTGATCCGTATGAGGGCGTATCGTGGGCTGGCGGCTACGGCGACAGCTATGACGGCAACAACCAGGAAGCGACGTCCGAAGCGCTGTTCGCTTATGCGGGCGAATATTTGTGGGGCGTGATGACCGGCAACGCCGCGTACCGCGATGCGGGCATGTGGGTGTACGCCGTCGAAACGAACTCCGTATTGCAATACTGGTTCAACTACGATCAGGACAACTGGCTCCCGAACTACCAGCACGGCGTGGCGGGTCAGTTGTATGGCAGCAAAAACTATTACGGCACGTATTTTGCCGCTGACGCCAACAATATTTACGGCATTCAATGGCTGCCGACGGCGCCGTACATGACGTATTTCGGCATTCGTCCCGATGCGGCGGCGCGCACTTACAACGCGTTTGTGGCCGATAAAGGCGGCGCGCAGGAGACGGGTTGGTATCACATCATCTGGCCGTTCCAGGCTTTGAGCAATCCGCAGGGCGCTTTGGCCAAATGGGACCCGACGAAAATCGCCAACGACGACAACAACGGCAAAAAAGAATGGCCAAACACGTATTGGTTCCTCCATGCGTTTGATGCGTTTGGCACGCGTACAACCGATATTTGGTCCTCGAACTGGACGACGTATCAAATGTTCAAGAAAAACAACACGTATACGGCGAACATCTGGAACCCGACGAATGCCACGCAATACGTGGTGTTCCGCGACGCCGCCGGCAATATTGTCGGTACGGTCACGGTGCCGGCGATGAAAACCGTCGTCGCCAATCCGGTGAACGGCGTGCAGCCTCCGGCAGCCAGCGGTCAAGCGGCGGCTCCGGTATTTAGCTTGGCAGGCGGCACGTACAATACAGCGCAATGGGTATCGCTGACAAGCACCACGGCGGGCGCGACGATCCGTTATACGACGGACGGCTCCGAGCCCACGGCTTCGTCAGCCAAATATTTGGGGCCGATCAATGTGACGCAAAGCATGACAATTAAGGCCAAGGCGTTCAAGGAACTGATGAACGCTTCGGGTACATCGACGGCTTCCTATACGATCAACGTGGCCAGCCAAGTGGCGGCTCCGGCGATTACGCCTTCCGGCGGCACGTTTACTACGGCGCAAAGCGTCACGATCAGCGATGCGACGGCGGGCGCGACGATCCGCTACACAACGGACGGCTCGACGCCAACGGTAACGAGCGGCACGGTATATGGCGGGGCGTTTACGGTCTCGGCAACGTCCACGATCAAGGCGATCGCCTACAAATCGGGGATGACCGATTCGGCGGTAACGACCGCGGTGATCACGATCAATACCGGCGGCGGCGGTGACGGCACGTACACGGCATTGTCCCGCACAGGCTGGACAGCAACGTCCAATCCGACGAGCGGCGACGTGCCGGGCAACCTGCTCGACAACAACATGTCGACACGCTGGAGCTCGGGCGCAGCAATGACGAACGGCCAATATTTCGTCGTGGATATGAAATCGGCCCAAAGCTTCAACCGCATCGTGATGGACTCCACGAATGCAGCGAACGACTACGCCCGCGGTTATCAAGTGTACGTATCGAATGACGGCACGAACTGGGGCACAGCAGTCGCCAGCGGCACAGGCAGCTCGGCAGTGATTACAGTCGATTTTGCCGCTCAATCGGCGCGCTATATCAAAGTCGTGCAAACCGGCACAGCTTCCAGCTGGTGGTCGATTAACGAATTTAACGTCTACTCCAATGGCGGCGGTGGTGGCGGTGGCAGCGATACGCAAGCGCCAAGCACGCCAAGCGGTTTGACGGCAACGGCTGCATCGAGCAGCCAAATCAATCTGAGCTGGACGGCTTCGACGGATAATGTCGGCGTAACGGGCTACGATGTATATCGTGGCGGAACGCTGATCGGTTCCAGCGCAACGACTTCTTACAGCGACACCGGCTTAACCGCTTCGACTTCCTACAGCTACACGGTAAAAGCCAAAGACGCTGCCGGCAACGTTTCGGCAGCGAGCGCAGCAGCCAGCGCAACGACGCAAGCCGGCGGCGGCGGTGGCGGCACATACACGGCGTTGTCCCGCACAGGTTGGACGGCTACGTCCAATCCGACCAGCGGCGACGCACCGGCCAACCTGCTGGACGGCAGCATGACAACACGCTGGAGCACGGGCGCGACAATGACAAACGGCCAATACTTTGTGGTCGATATGCAGTCAGCTCAAAGCTTTAACCGCGTCGTGATGGACTCCACGAATGCGGCCAACGACTACGCCCGCGGCTACCAAGTATTCGTGTCCAACGATGGCACGAACTGGGGCAGCGCGGTAGCCACCGGCACGGGCAGCGCGGCTGTGATTACAGTTGATTTTGCCGCCCGATCGGCACGCTACATCAAAGTGGTGCAAACCGGCACTTCCTCAAGCTGGTGGTCGATCAATGAATTTAACGTTTACTCCAATGGCGGCGGTGGTGGTGGTGGTGGCAGCGATACGCAAGCGCCAAGCGCGCCAAGCGGCCTGACGGCAACGGCAACATCGAGCAGCCAAATCAACTTGAGCTGGACGGCTTCGACCGATAACGTTGGCGTAACGGGCTACGATGTATATCGTGGCGGAACGCTGGTTGGTTCGACCGCTTCGACCACGTACAGCGATACGGGTCTGGCCGCTTCGACCGCTTACAGCTACGCGGTCAAAGCCAAAGACGCAGCAGGCAACGTTTCCGCAGCCAGCGCAGCAGCGAGCGCGACAACGCAAGCGGGTGGCGGAGGCGGCACGTACACAGCGCTGTCGCGCACAGGTTGGACCGCTTCGTCCAATCCAACCAGCGGCGACGTGCCAGCCAACCTGCTGGACGGCGTCATGACGACACGTTGGAGCACCGGCGCAGCGATGACGAACGGCCAATACCTCGTCGTTGACATGCAAGCGGCCCAAAGCTTCCGACGCATCGTCATGGACTCCACAAACGCAGCCGGCGACTACGCCCGCGGCTACCAAGTGTACATCTTGAGCGACGGCACAAACTGGGGCAGCGCAGTAGCCACCGGCACGGGCAGCACGCCTGTGATCACGGTTGACTTCGCAACCCAATCGGCACGCTACATCAAAGTCGTGCAAACCGGCAGCGCTTCGAGCTGGTGGTCGATCAACGAGTTGAACGTCTACAACTAAGCGCCAGACGGCTAACCAAAGGTAATTGTAAGTAAACGTGATTGTAAGCCAACACACCCCTTGGCCAACACATGGGAACCCCTTCTGGGGAAATCCGGTGGAGGTCAGGGGGTGTTTGTTGGCTATAGGGTAGTTCGTCGATGGGTTTGTGGGTCTGCCGGCCAGCAAGGTAGCGCATATCAAATCTCTGGTTGACCCAACAATCCGAAGTCACTATTGGACTTTTCCTCCCCCTTTGGATTAGTAGGAACCCGCCCATAAAAAAACAGCGCCCCTAGTGGTTAGCTCGTGTCTAACCATTGGGGGCGTCGTTCACCACGTAATTGTGGATTTTGGATTCACTTCCGGGTTGTTCCCTGCTAGGCGAATACCTTCCTGTAGGCTCCTGCACATGTTCGGCCTCGGTGCAGGCGCGGAAGACAAGCTCGCGGGGTGCGTTGAAGGTGCGGGTCAGCGCCCGTTCTGCGGCAGGCAGTAGACAGGGGAACCCGATCTTTTTGCCGACTGCTGCATGATCGAGTCAAGACTCGTCCTTGCGCTGCAAGTGCTGCAAATATGCATCCAATCGGTCGAAGCGCTCCTCCCACATCCGTCTGTACGCGTCCAGCCATTGGTCCATTTCGATAAAAGGCTGGGCTTGCAAGCCGTAGATGCGCCGGTTGGCGACAGGCTGCGCCTCGACCAGACCGGCTTCGCTCAAGACGCGCAAATGCTTGGAAACCTGGGGTTGCTGCAGCGACAGCTTGTTGGCGATGTCGCCGACGGTCAAAGGGCCGTCGCGCAGCAGCTCGACGATATGCAAACGGTTAGGTTCGGAGAGGGCGCTCCAGGTGGAAACGTTCATGCTCATGCGGCTGCGCTCCTTCCTCAACAACAGGCCTGAAACCCGACCTGCTCTGTGTAAGGAATATGTGAAGCTTGATTACGCAGCGATACCCGTCGATTGTCCAGATAATGCTGCTTTCTGCTTCTTATGATAGCACACATACGAGCCGGCGATAATGGCAAAACCAAAAACGAAGACGACAGCTCCGCTGAGCTCTCCGCCGCTGGCGACGGTCGAGTAGGCTGCGCCCGCCAGATCGAAGGTCAGACCGGCATAGGCCCATTCTTTGACGCGTCGGAAGCCGGGGAGGAGAATGGCGATCAGGCCAAGCAGTTTGGCTGCGCCGAGGAATGGCAGCAGATAGGACGGGTAGCCGAGTTGCTGGAACAGTTTGACCGCGTCCGCCGAGGAGATCAGGTCGGGAATCGCGCCGATTCCCATCAGGGCGATCAGCAAAACCGTGCAAATCCAATACCATACATGTACTTTTTTCATCATTCATTCGCTCCTTTTTCAATAAGGGGTTGGGGGATGGTGCTAAAATCCCGGCCGCTCCGCGGATCATGCCGCGAAGCTGGCCTTTTGCCCGTTGCACGGCTTACATGGCGGACAGATGTGTCTCCAGGCGGGCGAGTGTCGATGTCGCGCCTTCGATCGCGCCGTATTTGCGAACGGCTTGCTCCAGATCGGCTGCGCTGCCGAACACGGTCGTCATTTGCAGCACGGTGCCGGCCTTCCTGCTCGGAGAAGGTGACGGTGACGTGGAAGGCGCTGGCTTCGTCGTCGTCGCCCCCGCTGTGCGCGTAGACCAGCTTTTCGGGGCTGACGATTTCCCCGTAGACGATTTTGTTGTCGTAATCGACGCCGTTTGGTCCGTGCATGACGTAGCGTCAAACGCCGCCCGGTTGGATGTCGATTTCCTGCACAGTCGTGGTGAAGCCTGCCGGTCCCCACCACTGCGGCAGATGTTTGGGATCGGTCCATGCCCGGAAGACGAGCTCCGGGGGGCCGTCAAGGTGCGGGTGACGCGCCGGATGCGGCCTTCTGCCGCTGCGATGACGCTGCTTGCTGGTGAGCTGTTCACGTGCGATGCCTCCTGAATCCATGGGATTTGTTTTGTTGAATTGAATATACCATGTATGGAATATTCCCGTAAAGGAATATTAAAAGGCGGCAGCGACTTTTTTCCACGTCCATTTCTTTTCCCCTTGCTTCAAGGCGTAGCGGTTATGCTTCCATATAGACAGTTCATGGCAATAGGCGATATTTTTTCTGTGCAAGAACATGCTTTCCTGTCGAGGGCTGAGGCGGTAAGCCATGGATGTTTTTTGTAAAAGAACATGTTTTCCGGTCGGCAGTTGCGGCTGAAGCCATCGATATTCAGTGCAATTCATGCGATTATTAAATCATATAAAATATTTTTTGATAAAATATTGCAATTATGTGCTAACATATTTCCTATTTTGCCTCATAATGCTATATTAGGTGTAAGGGCTAGTAGTGGAGTGGCGGCGTTGCAGTGGAACGGTTTAAGCAGCGGCACGACGGGAAAGGAGGTTATCGGCTGAAAGGCATTGCAGCCTGCATGGAAATGAAAGCTCTTACATTGGCGGCGGCGCACAGGGGCTCGCAGGCCCAGCGCATAGTTGGCGAAAGCCGGTTGTTCACCATGCTGCAGCGTCGTTTTGCCTGGTATGAAAACGTTTACTTTAAACTGAAAGGAATGAGATTGATGAAATGGGCCACACCCAAGTCAATGAGGCGTTTGCAACGCACGACTTCGTTTTTTGTTATGTTGTCCCTGCTGGCCGGTTTGCTATGCACAGCCGTGCCGGTGACGAGCTTGGCCGCCGACCCCGGCAAGATTGAAGCCGAGAACTATATCGCGATGAGCGGTGTGCAAGCGGAGGCTTGCTCGGAGGGCGGGCAGGATGTCGGTTATATTGAAGCCGGCGACTGGATGGACTATACGGTGAACGTGCAAACCGCGGGCGCCTATACGGTGGATTTCCGCGTATCAAGCCCTTATTCGGACACCCAGCTGCAATTGCAAAAATCCGGTACAACGCTCGCTACCGTTACCATTCCCAACACCGGGGGCTGGCAAACGTGGCAAACCGTAAGCGCTTCCGTCAACCTGACGGCAGGCAGCCAGACGCTGCGTGTGTACGCCGTCACGAACGGCTGGAATTTCAACTGGATGAACTTCACCTCGGCTGCGCCGCAGCAGGCGGCCACACCGACGTTCAGCCCGGCCGGAGGCACGTACACGTCGGCGCAAAGCGTGACGATGGCAAGCGCGACCTCCGGCGCAACGATCAAGTACACAACGGACGGCTCGACGCCTACAGCCGCTTCCGCTACGTACACCGGACCGATCAACGTCGCGGCTTCGCAAACGATTAAAGCGATTGCGACCAAATCGGGCATGACCGATTCGGCGGTAGCGACGGCTGCGTACACGATCAACGCCGCTTCGACGAACCTGGCGCTGAACAAAACCGCGGTAGCGTCTTCCGTGATCGGCGCGAACGTCGCCAATCTGGCGATCGACGGCAACCCAGGCACGCGCTGGGAATCGCAATTCAGCGACCCGCAGTGGATTTATGTCGATTTGGGCGCAAGCACGACCGTGAGCAGCGTCAAACTGAACTGGGAAACGGCCAGCGCCAAATCGTACAAAATTCAAGTGTCGACAAATACGACAAACTGGACGGATGTGTATACGCAAACGAACGGCGGAGGCAATATCGAAACTATTACCTTCGCGCCGGTTGCAGCTCGCTATGTGAGAATGTACGGCACGGTGCGCAATACGCCATACGGCTATTCCTTGTGGGAATTTGAGGTGTACGGGCAAGCTGCGGCCAAGGCAGCCACACCGACCTTTAACCCGGCTGGCGGCACATATGCTGCCGCGCAAAACGTGACGATTGCCACGGCCACCTCCGGCGCGACGATCAAGTACACAACCGACGGCTCGACGCCAACTTCGGCTTCCGCCACATACACCGGACCGATCAACGTCGCTTCCTCCAAAACGATCAAAGCGATCGCCGTCAAATCCGGCCTGACCGATTCCGATGTCGCGTCGGCGGCCTATACGATTGGCGCGGCCACGGCCGTGAACATTCCGATGACCGGCCCGTACGTGCAATATTTGGAGATGGGGCTGAGCCCGGCCGACCTGAACGGCGTGACGACGCTGAAATCGCAAAATACGACGATCAGCCAAACGCTGCGCTACAATGTCGGCGATACGGTGACGATCGGCGTCAATTACATGGTTGAGCAAAAGCAGGTGTCGTTCCAGACGACCGACGCGAACGGCAACGCGATTCAGGGCAACCCGCTGACGTTTACCGTACGCGCCAACTCGGCGATTACCGTAGCAGTCACCGATCCGGCCGCGGCGGCGATTCCGGTGTTTGCACCGGCGAGCGGCACTTATACATCGGCGCAAAACGTGACGATCACGACGGCCACTTCGGGCGCGACGATCAAATACACGACGGACGGCTCGACGCCGACTGCGGCTTCGACAACGTACACCGGCCCGATCAATGTCGCCTCGTCGACGACGATCAAAGCGATTGCGACCAAATCCGGCCTGGCCGACTCGCCGCTTGCGACGGCTTCTTATACGATCAACGGCGCGGCCGTCAATCTGGCCTTGAACAAATCGGCGACCGCGTCTTCCGTAACCGGAGCCAATACGGCGGTCATGGCGACCGACGGCAACACAGGCACGCGCTGGGAATCGCAATTCAGCGATCCACAGTGGATTTACGTCGATCTGGGCGCAAACAACACGGTCAGCGGCGTCAAGCTGGTCTGGGAAACGGCCAGTGCCAAGTCGTACAAAATCCAGGTGTCCACGAACGCGACAAGCTGGACGGATGCATACACGCAAACGAATGGTGGAGGCAATATCGAAAATATTACGTTCGCGCCGGTGACGGCCCGCTACGTGAGAATGTACGGCACGGTGCGCAATACGCCGTACGGCTACTCCCTGTGGGAGTTCGAAGTGTACGGGCAAACGACGCCGCTGCCGCCGAAGGTTGGCACCCCGACATTTACGCCGGCCGGAGGCACGTATACGACGGCGCAAAGCGTGACGCTGACCAGCGCGACTTCGGGCGCGACGATCAAATATACGACCGACGGCTCGACGCCTACGGCCGCTTCGCCGACGTATACCGGCCCGATTAACGTATCGGTGACGACGACGATCAAGGCGCTGGCGATCAAATCGGGCATGACCGATTCGGACGCCGCTGCGGCAACGTATACGATTTCCGCCTTCAAGGCGTTGTCCCCGATCAACGGGCAAATGATCACGAACACCCGCACGCCGCTGCTGACCTGGGAAGCCAAGGCCGGCGCGACGAAATACGAGGTGTGGATCAACCTCTCGCGCACGGACTACGACTGGAACGCCTCGGGCAACCTGCTGGACCGCTACACCAAGGTCGGCGAGGTGACGGGAACGAGCTTTACGGCTCCTTCGCTTGTGGACCGCTGGACTTACAAATGGTACGCGGTAGCTGTTGACGGCGCCGGCAACAAAAGCCAATCCAGCATCGGCCAGTTCAGCGTGTATCTGCCTTATGTCGAGCAGGTGGCCGACGGCATCAACCTGATCAACGGCATGCGTGATTTGAACAAAAACGGCTCGATTCAGCCTTACGAAGATTGGCACAATCCGATTGCCACGCGCGTCGACAACCTGATGTCGCTGATGACGAACGAAGAGAAAATCAATCAGCTGTTCTTCTCGCCGGATACGATCGATGCGTTGAACGCGCAGGCCGGCTTCGTCTTCTCCTACGGCACGCAGGACTTTATTACGCAAGCGCAGACCAAAGTGGCCCAGACGCAGCGGCTGGGTGTTCCAATCGCCTTCACGGGCGATAAAATCCACGGCTGGAAGACGATTTTCCCAACCGAGCTGGGTCTTGCGGCCACCCGCAACCTCAACCTCGCTTGGCAGGTCGGCGATCTGCAGCGCAGAGAGCAAAAAGCGTGGGGTTTCACCGGCTCGTTGTCTCCGCTGGCCGAAGTAGACACGAAAGTGTTGTACCCGCGCTTCCAGGAAGGCACCGGCGAAAACGCCGAATATTCCGCGGCAATGGTGCGCGCCATCATCACCGGCATGCAAGGCGGCCCGGAAATCAATCCGAAATCGATGATGATCACCGTCAAGCACTGGCCGAGCCAAGGCGCAGGCGGCGAGCAGACGATTACGTACGACAGCACGACGATCAAATGGCATATGAAAACGTGGTATGCGGCGATGGACGCCAATCCGGCCACGGTGATGCCGGGTTACGGCGCAGCGCCGTTCCTCGACCCGACCGGCCAAGGCGCGGGTACGAGCAAGCCAACGCTGGATTACCTGCGCGATGTGATCGGCTTTAACGGCGTTGTGATGACCGACTGGCTCGCCTCCGCGACCGACACGTCGATCAAAAGCATCAACGCCGGCAGCGACGTGATGGGCGGCGCGATGGCGTCGGGCACCGATTTTAACGCGCTGATCAGCTCGGTTGGCTGGACGCGCCTGAACGAAGCGGTGCGCCGCGTGCTCGATCTCAAGTTCCGTCTCGGCATGTTCGAGAACCCGTACGGCGACCCGGACTATCCGACGACGATCTGGCACAGCACCGAAAGCAACAACATCGTCACCGAAGCGGCGCGCCAATCGCTGACGCTGCTGAAAAACAACGGCGTTCTGCCGCTGAAACCAAATAACGGCGATACGATCATCGTAGCCGGACCGCGCGCAACCAGCGACGATATGGCCAATGACAACATCGCCAACGTCATCTGGCAGTCGATCTACCACGACAACCCGGCCGCCAAATCGTATTATCAAGGCATCCAAGACCGGGCCGGCACCGGCGTCAACGTCGCGTTGAACGATGCGACAACCGCCAAAGCCGCCGTCGTCGTGCTCGGCGAAAAAAGCTATACCCACGGCACCGAATGGCCGGATAAGCAAATCACGTTCCCGGCCGATCAAATCGCCGCGATCGACAAGTTCTACAACCGCGGCATTCCGGTTGTGGCCGTTATCGTCATGCCGCGTCCTTACGTGCTGACCGACATCCTCAGCAAATGCGCGGCAGTTGTCGTCGTATACCGTCCAGGCAACGGCGGTGGCACGGCAACCTCGCAGCTGCTGTTCGGCGACTATATGCCGAAAGGCAAGCTGCCGTTCCAACTGCCGCGTTCCGTGGACCAAGTCGGCACTGATGTGATGACCAACCAACTGGAGCAATGGGATCTGCCGTACGACCTTGGCGCCACCGAAGCGGAACGTGCGCAAATCCGCAGCTACATCAATAACAATCAGCCGGTTCCGACGAACTTCGGCAATCCGTTGTTCCCTTACGGCTACGGCTTGCAGAACTTCACGCCTTCGCCTTAACGGCAGATTGGGCGGAACACGGTACATGCAGACGGGGCTGTCCGAAAGGTCAATTTGTGATTTTTTGAGCCCCACTTGAAGTAGCAAAATGCCCATAAAAAATGACCCCTCTCTCCACTTAACTGTGGATTTTGGGGTCATTTTTGGGTTGTTCCTTATAGTGCGATCCCTTTTCGGACAGCCCCTTTGCGTTTCGCGCCGCAGGCGCGTTAGTGGGTAAGGCCGCCTTTGGGCTTGTGGAACAGGCGCTCCCAGGTTTTGTCGAACCATTTGTGCAGGTAAGGCAGCACGGCATAGTCGACGCCAAATTTGCCCGCGTTGGCTCCGGCCGCGATAATGATCACTCCCAGAGCGAACAGCCAAGGGTTCGTGCTTACAGTGCCGGCCAGCATATACATCAGGTTCATCAGCAGGCCGAAGAAGACAGCGACGGTGGTCAGGCAGCCGAGGATCAAGCCAAGCCCGACGAGCAATTCGCCCCAAGGCACCAGCACGTTAAACAACTTGACGTTCGGCAGGGCAAAATGTTTGAGGAAGGCGACGAAGTTCGGATACACCATGTCGGTGGTGCCGGTTTCGAGCACCGGCTTGGTGATCGCGTTTTTCAGAAAGCCGGTGGCGTCGAACGCCTTGGCTCCGGTAATTTTGTGCCAGCCGGCAACCACCCATTCATATCCGATATACAGCCGGACGATCGTCAGCAGTACCGCAGCATACTTGTTTGTTCTTAACCAGTTCATCATCTGGATCATCTCCTCGTTCTTTATGGTTTTAGTATAACTCTTCATTTTCATAAACATTGTGAAAAAAATCACATTATCCAGCCCATATATAAAATATTTCTTGAAGCGCGTCAGGGTGGCAAAAAGCAACCCAATTCATATATCGCATTTGCCCCGGCCGCGTCTCAAATCCGGCAAATTTCCCGCGGGCAAGCCGGAAACGACGGGCATTGGCAGATGGCCTTCAATCGGTTTAACGATTTCACCGTGATGCAACCTCCTTCGATTTCAATAATGTCGTCCGCTTTCAGGTCGCTGAGCATCCGGTTGACACTTTCGCGCGTAGCGCCGATGAATTCGGCCAGCTCCGTGTTGGTCAGCTTTATTGTGAGGCGAATGCCATCCTTGGTGACAACGCCGCATGTGTTGCAAAGGCGGATCAGCGTCGAAGCGAGTGCGCCGGGTTTGCCGAACAGCAGCAGGTCGCGGAATTTGGACTGCGTTGTGCGATGCTGCAGCGCCATCCATTTGGTAAACGCGACGGCGAAATCGCCGTGCCGGTGCAGCAGGATTTCCAGATCTTTTTCCTGAATGACCCCGAACTCCCCGTCCTCCAGCAAAACTGCGCTGTAATCGTACATATCGCTGCCCGTCATGCCAAGCTCGCCAAGCAGGTCGCCGCGGCGTTGAATCGTCAGATTGACCGTTTTGCCGTCTTCGGTCGTTTTCGTTACTTTGACGCTGCCCGAACGTACATAATACAGCTTGCCGGTGGCGTCGCCTTCCCAGAAAAGATACTCGCCGGCTTTGGCTTTTTTCGGGTACATCAGTTCCTCCAGCAGTTGAAAATGCGCCTTGGTGAAAAATGCGTCCGCTCCCCAAGCCGTTGCCGCCCCGCAGCCTGCCATTTCGTTGCACTCTTGCTTCATTGTGATCGTCATCTGCGCCCCGCCCTCTCGTGTTCATCTCTTGTTTTCATCATAACGTGTCTGGAAGCAGCTTCCTATCGGGCAATCCCCTGAAAATGCAGCAGGCATTCCCTGATTATTCAGTGAGAAAAATCACACCGCTCTGTCGGGAATTTTTCGCATTTTGTGCATAAACGCACAGCTTCGGCGCTTCCCGGAGGTTATGTTGGCTCTCGCGGCCCGGTATCGCGGCGGTTTCAGCTCGGGTTCCGGCTGCGGCAAGGGGATTCCCCTAGCGATTTCTCATGGTATTCCCCGAATGCAATCGGCGCGTCCGAGGATTACAATAGAAGATAGAGGAGCGGCGCGAAGGACGCCGTTGCACGATCTGCAACAAAGGAAGGAGGGAGAACGCATGGATAGCTTCGAAACGCAGCTGGTCCACGAACTGGAACGGTTATGCGCGGAAACCGGCAGCGATGTGGCTGCCTATGCCGCCCCGGCCCGGCTGTCGCCGCTATGGGGCTGGGTGCGGGTCGCCGGGAAGGTCGGCCGGCGGTTTATGCAGCTGGCTGTTCAGCCCGGACGGGGGCTGGTTGGCGCTGCGCTGCGCACCGGCCGGGCGGTGGTGCTCGACCGCCATCGCGATGCCTACGACCTGCGCCGCGAAGACGCCGCGCTGCTGCTGCCGGAGCGCTTAAGCTCGGTTGCGGCAGCGCCGGTGCTGCATAACGGCCAGGCGGTGGGCCTTTTGCTGCTGGCTTCACGCACGGGGCGCGACTACGGACAAGACGATGTGCGCCTGCTGGCGGAGTCGGCGTTGCGGATCGCCGAAGCAGCGGTTACGGGGACTTTATAAAGACGGCGGAATCTCCTCGGTGAGGTTCTTTTTTGTTTATGTTACAATAACGGCATACGGCTGTTGGATATTTCAGGAGATGAGGGGTGATCTGATGAAATTGGTCATTGTGGACGACCACGCGGTGGTTCGTTCCGGTCTGGCCTCGCTGCTGAATGGCAAGCATGGCATTGACATCGTCGGAGAAGCGGCGGACGGCGATGAGGGGATCGCCAAGGTGCTGGCGCTGCGGCCGAATGTGGTGCTGATGGACTTAAGCATGCCGCACGGCAAGGACGGCTTGACGGCGACCGCCGAGCTCAAACAGCAGGCGCCGGATGTCGCTGTGCTCATTCTGACGATGCACGACGACGATGAATATTTGTTCCGGGCGATTCAGGCCGGAGCTTCCGGGTATATTCTCAAAAGCGCTCCGCACGACGAGCTCGTCGGCGCGATCCAGTCGGTGGCGGCCGGCGACGCCTACCTGTATCCGACGGCGACCAAGCGGTTGATGAACGAATACCTGGAGCGGCAAAAAAACGGCGAGGCCGCCGCCGAGGTGCTTTCCGAGCGGGAAAAGGAGATCTTGAGCTGGACGGCCAAGGGCTACTCCAACAAGGAGATTGCCGAAAGCCTTGTGCTCAGCGTCAAAACGGTGGAAACCCACAAGGCGAATCTGATGGAGAAGCTCGGACTCAAAAGCCGGCCGGAGCTGATCAAATACGCGATGAAGAAAGGGCTGTTGAACTTTGAATAGCGAATCGAATGCGCCCACAGCTCCCGGGACGATCGGGGGCAATGTGCAATTCCTGCTGACGCGGCTCGAAGGGGAACCGGTCGACCCGCAATTGCGCGAGCAGCTGCGGCACTCGCTGCGGCAATTGGCCGACGTCAAGCTGGCGCTGGACGAATCGTCGATCGTGGCGTTGACCGACCGCAAAGGAACCATTTTATACGTGAATGACAAGTTCTGCGAAATCTCGCGCTACGACCGCGCGGAATTGCTGGGTCAGGACCACCGGATCATCAACTCCGGCCATCATCCGAAAAGCTTCATGCAGGAGCTGTGGCGCACGATCGGTGCGGGCCGCATCTGGCAGGGCGATATCAAAAACCGGGCCAAAGACGACTCGGCTTATTGGGTGCACACGACGATTGTGCCGTTCGTGGACGAAAGCGGCAAGCCGTATCAGTATTTGGCGATCCGCAACGATGTGACGCGGTTGAAGCAGATTGAGGAGGATTTGCAGCAGTTGACGGTCGATTTGATGCAGGTGCAGGAGGAGGAGCGGCGGCGGTTTTCGCGCGAGCTGCACGACGGGATCGGGCAAAGCTTGTTTTCGCTGCTGATTCAGATCGACCGGATTCTCAGCGAGGAGCGGCGGGCTGACTTCGAGGCGGTGCGCGGCAGCATTTCCGGCATTATTGAAGAGGTGCGGGGGCTGGCTTGGGAGCTGCGGCCTTCGGTGCTGGACGATTTGGGCGTTGTGCCGGCAGTGCGCACGTTCCTCGACAATTATTCGAAGCATTACGGGATTGAGATCCGGTTTACGAACGAGCTGCGCGGCCGGTTGGGGCTGGAGACGGAGACGGTGATGTACCGGATTATTCAAGAGGCGTTAACGAATGTGATGAAGTATGCGCATGTCGACGAAGCGTTCGTTGGCATTTACGACCGCGGCGAAGCGGTGGAGGTGCAGATCGAAGATAAAGGGCAGGGTTTTACGCGTGCCGGCATGGGCAAGGGCGTAGGTCTCTTGAGCATGGAGGAGCGGGCAAAGTCGGTCGGCGGCCAGCTGCAGGTGCGGTCGGCCGAAGGCGAAGGGACATGCGTCACGCTGACGGTGCCGCGCAGCCGGAAGTGACGGCGCAGCGGTTGGCGCGCCGCACGGCGTTGCGTCGGCCGGTAGGCCGGAGCGAGCGCAGCGAGGCTGTGCCGGGCGCAGCCAGCGGCGGGCGGCTGGTGGGGCGGCGCGTCGATGGGACGCGGACGCCGCGAGCAAGCGCCTACAGCTCGGCGCGGTTGCGGCCGCGGGCCTTGGCCCGGTACAGCGCGTCGTCGGCCAACGCGATCAGCGTTTCGGGCCCCGAGCCGGCGGCCGGCGTTACGGCGGCGCAGCCGATGCTGACCGTGACGACGTCAAGCACGGCGGAGCTGGCATGCGGCAGACCTTGGCGGCGGACGGTCTGCACCAGCTGGCACGCCGCTTCCAGCGCCGGGCCGGCGGCCATCCCCGGCAGGATCAGGGCGAATTCCTCGCCGCCGTAGCGGGCGAGAAAGCCCTGATGCATGCCGCCGCGCAGCGCGTCGGCAACCGTGCGCAGGCAACTGTCGCCGCCGAGATGGCCGTAGGTATCGTTGAACGCTTTGAAATGATCGATGTCGATCATCAACAGCGCCAGCGGTTTCCCGCCGCGCCGCGCCAGATCCCATTCATGGCGCAAAATTTCGTCAAACAACCGCCGGTTCGGAATCCCCGTCAGCGCATCCTGCATGGCGAGGCGCTCCAGCCGGCTGTTTTGTTTTTCCAGTCGCGTTTCCTTGTGCTTGCGGTCGGTAATATCGGAGAATATCGAAACGTAATGCGTGATGGTATCGTGTTCGTCCCTCAGTGCGGTGATGTGCTGCCACTCGATGAACGTCTCCCCGTTTTTGCGTTTGTTCCAAACTTCCCCTTGCCATTGGCCTGACATGCGCAGCGCCGTCCATAACTCCTGATAAAAATGGTTCTGATGCAGTCCCGACTGCAAAATCCGCGGATTTTGCCCGCAAACCTCCTCCAGCGTGTACCCGGTCAGCAGGGTAAACGCTTCGTTGACGTAGACGATGCGGTTGCTCGCATCGGTGACAATGACGCCGTTGGGCGTTTTTTCGACGATTTGAAAAAAAACGTATTGGTCTTGCGGCAATTTGAGCATGAGGACACCTCGGGTTATTTGCTGATCTCTTTTATTATACATTTTATTCGACAAAATTCGATACAAATACCGGGGTTCATGGCGGATTTTGCAAATTTTTTTCGCGGGCGATGGGCTTCTTTTGATCTGGAGTGAGAAAGTGATTTTTTTCACAATCATTTGGGAAGCGTTGCTGTACAATGGAATCAAGCAGAATGGAGGGGATGCCCATGAAGGAGCACACAGCCGGCATGACCGGCGCGGAGCATGGACGCCATGAGCAGGAACTGGACACGTACGGCGCGACGGTATGCCGGCAGTGCGGGGCGGAGTTGCCCGCTTTGGCGGAATGTTATCCGACCGAATGCGCGCAGTGCGGCGGCCGACGGTTTTATGCGATCCGCCCGGCGCCGAAGCGGCGGCCCAAGCCGGATAAAGCGGCGTTCCTGCCCGATGTTGGCGTGATCGACGACTACACGTTGTAAGCGAAGCTGAGAATCCGGTTGCCCGGAAAGGAGATGGCGGTTATGCGGTTTATTTTCCACGGCAGGCACATGGAGGTAACGGAGGCGTTGCAAGAGTACGCGGCGCGCAAAATCCGGCGCGCGGCCACGGTCGCGCCTTTCGAGGAAGCGGTCGTCACGTTCAGCGTGAACCGGCACAAGCAGCATACGCACCGGGTGGAGGTGCTGCTGAAACTGGACGGCGCGACGATGCGCGCGGAGGAGGGCACCGGCGACATGTACCAGGCGCTCGATGCGGTAGCCGACAAGCTGGAGCGGCGGTTGCGCAAGCTCAAGGAGAAGCTGCGCCGGCGCGTCCGCCGGGGCGGCGGCACGGCAACGGCGGCTGTGGCTGTGGAGGAGGAGCGATTTGCCGAAGAGGAGCCGTTTGACATCGCGCGGGTGAAGCGGGTGCAGTTGAAGCCGATGGATGTGGAGGAGGCGATTCTTGAGCTGAATTTGCTCGACCACAGCTTTCACGTCTTTGTGAACGGGGCTACGCAGACGACGGAGGTCGTCTATCGGCGGCATGACGGCACGTACGGGTTGATCACTTCATAACGGCGGTACGCCGGGCCGGTTCCGCTTGCTGCCCAGCCCATGATGGAGGCAGATCGCAAGCTGAAAACCGGGATCAAGAAGCCCCTTCGCCGCATGGCGGAAGGGGCTTCTCTTGTCGTGCAGCGTCACTTCATCGCGTGCTGCTGCTCCGTATTGGCATGGTGTCGACCGATCGGCACCACCAGCGGAGAGCCGGAGACCGGATCGTGGATGACCGTGCTGTCAAGGTCGAACACTTCTTTGATCAGCGCGCTCGTAATGACCCGGGCCGGCGGTCCCTCCGCCACCAGTTTGCCTTCGCGCAGGGCGAAGATGTGGTGCGCATACCGCGCGGACAGGTTGATGTCATGCAGCACCATGACGATCGTCGTGCCGTGTTTGCGGTTCAGGTCGGTGAGCAAATCCAAAATCTCGATTTGATAGGTAATGTCGAGAAACGTTGTCGGTTCGTCGAGGAACAGGATGTCCGTCTGTTGCGCCAGCGCCATGGCGATCCAGACGCGCTGCCGCTGGCCGCCCGAGAGCTCGTCGATGCTGCGGTTGGCCAGCTCTGTAATCTTCATGATCTCCATCGCTTCGGCTACGGCGGCATAGTCCTGCTTGGTCCAACCGCTGAACAGCGACTGGTGCGGGAACCGCCCTCTGCCGATCAGATCGGCGACGGTGATGCCTTCCGGGACGATGGGGGATTGCGGCAGCAGCCCAACGACGCGGGCCAGCCGCTTGGGTGAGATCTTGTCGATCGAGACGCCGTCCAGAGTAATCAAACCGGATTCCGGCTTGATCAGCCGGGCCATCGTCTTTAGCAGCGTTGATTTTCCGCACGCATTCGCGCCGATGATGACGCTAATCTGGTTGCTGGGGAGCACCAGGCTGATCCCTTGGACAATCGTGCGACGCTCATAGCCCGAGACTGCTTGCTGGACTTGAAACACATGCTTCCGTTCCATTTAGAAGTCTCCCTTCCGGTTCATTCGGATCAACAAGTAGATCAGGTACGGCGCACCGAGAATGCCGGTAATGACCCCCACGGGGAACCTGATCTCGAACGCGAACTGTCCGATCAGATCCGACGCCAGCACCAGATTGACGCCAACCAGACCTGCCGGCAAAACGCTTGAGAAGCCGATGCCGACCAGTCTTTTGGCAATCGGCCCGGCCAGAAAAGCGACGAAGGCGATCGGTCCGGTGGTCGCAGTCGCCAAGGCGATCATGCAGACAGCGCCTATGATCAGCGCGACCCGCGTTCGGTCGGCGTTCAGCCCAAGCGAAGAGGCTGCTTGCTCGCCGAGCTCGAGCAGGCTCAAGTGTCTGCTGAGCAGCATGACGAGCGGCGCAAAGACCGCGACCGCGATGACAAGCGGCGGCAGTTCGCTCATCTGCGAGCCGTTCAGGCTGCCGCTCAGCCAGCGGAACGCTGTGGGAATGTCGTATTGGGCGCCGATCTTCAACATATACGTGATCGCTGCGCTCAGCATGGCTTCTATGCCGATACCGATCAGAATTAATCGGCCGACCGAAAAGGACCCTCTCCTGGACAAGAAGTAGAGCAGCATGACGGTCAACAATCCGGCGATGATCGACGTGACCGAGACGACAAATTCGCTTGTATGAACAATGATGATGCAATAGACGGCTGCCGCGCTCGAACCGGCGGTGATCCCGATCATGTTCGGGCTTGCGAGCGGATTGCGGAGCATGGTCTGAAATGTGTTTCCGGCGATGCCGAACGCGAAGCCCGCGAACAAGCCGGCCAACATCCTCGGCAGCCGGAGCGTCTGAACGGCGAAGGACACTCCCTTCAACTGCTCGCCCGCCAGCGCCCGCAGCACGTCCTTCACCGGATAGATCGTCGTGCCCAGGCAGAGCATGGCGAAGCACAGCGCGCAGGCCAGCGCCGCCAGCGACCAGATGACGATCATCCATTGGCGGCGCCTCCTGCGTCGACCTTCGACAAGGATAGCGATGGTGGATGGGGTCATAAGGAACGCACCTTCGATCTCATGGCGAGAATAATGAGGATCGGGGCCCCGATGAAGGCTGTGACTACGCCGACTTCAAGCTCGCCGGGGCTGCCGATCAATCTGCCGCATACGTCCGACAAAGTCAGAACAATCGCGCCGGCCAGCGCGGCCAGCGGAATGACGTAACGCAAGTCGGGGCCGAGGAAGAGGCGCATGAGATGCGTAGCGAGCAGCCCCACGAAGGCGATCGGTCCGGCGACTGCAGTCGTCGCGCCGCACAGCACGACGCCGGCCAGTGCTGCGATAGCCCGCAGCGTACCGGTACGGACACCCAGCCCAGACGCTGCCTCGTCCCCGAGCGCCAGCGCGTTGAGCGCGGGCGCCGTCAGGAATCCGGCCGCGACGCCGAGCACGAGGAACGGAGCGAACAGGACAAGCGTGTCCCAACTGCCGGAGCCGACGCTTCCGACTTGCCAATAGCGGAACTGATCGATAACGTCGGTGCGGGGAATCATGATCGCGCTCACAAGCGAGGAAAGAGCGGCGCTTGTGGCCGCTCCTGCCAAGATCAGCTTGATCGGCGTAGGACCGCCGCGTCCCAGCGAGCCGATGCCGAAAACGAATACGGCGGTAACGGCGGCGCCCACCAGCGCCAGGCTGATATATGGACCGGGGCTTCCGATATGCAGGAACGCGATGCCGCACACGACGAACAGGGCGGCGCCGGTATTGACGCCGAGAATGCTCGGATCGGCGATCGGATTGCGGGTGACTGCTTGCATCAGCGCCCCGGACACGCCAAGCGCGCCGCCGCAGCATAAGCTGAACACTGTCCGCGCGATTCTCTTGTGAATGATGGCCGTTGCGTAATCGTCCGTGCCGGGGTGGACGATTGCGTTCATGAGCTGCTGCCAACTGAGCATCTTGGACCCCAGCGCGAGCGAAGCGACGATACACACGCCAAGCAGGACGATCCCGGCGACCAGCACGAGCGCAAGATGCCTTGGCGCATGCGCGGCCTGCGGTGGGTCGGTAGTCGGAATAGGCACGATCATTGGACTTTCTTCGCGGCTTCTCCAATCACTTTCAGATACTCGTCGATCGTGTACGGGATCGAGAGCGGATTCGGATTAATCGCCGCCGACAATACCGAACCGTCGCCAATCATGGCAAATGAGCCGTTTTTGACCGCGGGCAGCTTGCTCATCAGCGGGTCTGCGCGCAGAATGTCCAACAATTTCTCGTCGCCATATGTCACGAAAATGTCGGTATCGTTAAGCGCTTCGATGTTCTCGGCGCTCAGTTCCAGCGAGAAGTCCGTGTCGGGTTTGATCAGCTTTTGGAGGCTGTCGGAGAAAGACAAGCCGAGTTCGTTCAGGAATCCGCCGCGCGGATCTTCCGGCGTGTAGACGTAGATTTTGGACAAATCCGTAGGGGAGATATAAATCAATGCCGCCTTTTTGCCCTGGAGCTCAGGATGCCCGGCCGCTTTCTCCTTGATCAGGTTTTCGGTATCCTTGACGAGCTTCTCGCCTTCCGCCTTCATGCCCATGCCCGCCGAGTTGATCAGAACTTGATCGCGCCAACTGGTCTCCCACGCTTGCGTCGGATAAGCGACGACCGGAGCGATTTTGCTCAGAGTCTCGTAGTCTTCCTTCGTGATGCCGGAGTACGCCGCCAGAATAACGTCCGGCTGCGCGTCGGAGATCGCTTCGAAGTCGAGCCCGTCCGTGTCTTGGAAAATGTTCGGTTTCTTCGCCCCGAGCTCTTCCAGCTTCTTCGCCGTCCAAGGCAGCAAGCCGCTGTTATCTTGAACGCCGTAGTTTGCAGCCGAGAATCCGACCGGAACGACGCCGAGCGCGAGCACGACGTCCTGGTTTGCCCATTGGATAGTTGCGACGCGTTCCGGCTTGCTTTTGATGACCGTCTCGCCAAACGCGTGTTTGATGGTGATCGGATATTGCGCGTCCGCCGTTTCGGAAGCCGCCGTGTTGGCCGCCGGAGGCGATGATGTTGCGGAAGAGCCCGCATCGGATGGTTTGTTTTCGGCGCAGCCGACGAGCACAAGCATCAGCGCGATCGATGCGAACAAGGTTTTCAGTACATTGTTACCTTTTACTTTCATTGGTATATTTCCCCTTATCTCTGTTTTTCATTGATAATGATTATCAATTTCATTATTATAAATTCACTTGGACAAAGTGTCAATCGCTTGAAAAAAATTTGTCAATAATGCGAAAGTGTGTGCAAGCCTGCAGCTTGGATTCGGCAGCAGGCTTTTTATTTTGTGCAGGATCGGGAGTTCTGCCTGATTTGCTGATGACCTTGAGGGGCGGCCGAGACTACTGTCTCGTGTTGCAGCAAGCACTGAATTTGGATATCCAAATTCGCTTGTATAAGGGCTTCGCCCCAAGGCCCTGTTGCGTGAATGCCTCCATCAAAATAAAAAGGACACACCTCTGGAAGAATGTGTCCCCTTTATGCCAATGGCTTACCGCTTCATGCTGTGTCTCGTAAAAAACAAAATGCCGGGTTATTCTGAACATACATGTCAGGAAGTGGCGATGCCGCGTTCGCTCAGCTCTTGGGCAATCTCGCCGATGCGCACACAGTTGGGGCAGGTGTCGATTTCCGCACGATCACACACGTTTTTTTCGGGAATCATTCGATTTTCAGGCAAGGGCATGAGAAAAACCTCTGTCCACATAGCTCATCACTACTTCGATAGAGGTCCTGAATTTCCATATTAGTTATTTGCACCTGACGACCGCGCAAGGGTGTTCCGCGGTATCCGGTGCAACTGGCTTGAACTGGCTTGTGTTGGCTTGGCCGTCTACGCGAAGCGGCCGTGAAGACCGCCGGCGGCGTATGAAGCGCTCGCCAGGCACAGGCAAGGCGGCTCCGGCGCAGGGAGCGGCGAAAAAGCGGTGCGGCGCGCCGCGAGCCGGTGCGCACCGCAGCCGGCAACCTGCAGCCGGCACAGCGCCGGATAAGCTGCGCGAGCTGCGGCAGTCGCACCGCTGACGCTACAGCATCTGTTTGAACACTTGCCTGATGACATCGCCGCGGCTGATGATGCCGACGAGCACGCCGCGTCGTTCGACCGGCAGCTTTTTGATCTGTCTTTTGCCAAGGATCGCGGCGACCTGCTCAAGTTCTTCATCGGCTGATACGACGATGACTTTTTTGCGGGCAATCTCCATGACCGGCACCTTCAACAGCTTGTGGGCCCGCGACTCAAAATCTTCGATATCTCCTTTAAACACCGCGGTGTGATAGACGAAATCGACGACCAAATCCTGATGTTTCCCGATATAACGCATAATATCGCCATCGCTGATATAAGCGACGATTTCGTTGCGTTCGTTGACGACCGGCAAGCCGCTGATCCGATGATCGATGAATTTTTCAATGACGGCGCGCACGGTGTCGTGTTTCTTCACCTTGTACACATGTGTAATCATGATCTCCTGAGCTTTCATCCGCTAGTCCTCCCCCGTATGTGCTCATGTTGGCAGCCGCCCTGCGGCGGACGCCGGCTTACACCGGCTCGACCGAAGTTTCTTCCTGCTCCTGCTCGCCGGCTGCGCCTTTCTTGCGGTCCGACAGCTTGATCGAATGCAGGAAGAAGCTGAGCACGGCCCCGGCGAGAATAAAGACCAGACCAAGCAGATAGACGCTGTGCAGCGCTTCGACGAGCGCGTTTTTCATAATCGGCAGCAGGGCGGTTTTGAACGCTTCCGGGAATTGAGCCAGCGCTTCGGGACTCAGCATGACGGAAAACAACGTCTGCGGGTCTTTTTCGATCGTCGCCGTAATTTGTGCAACCAGCTGTCCGGCTTCGGCCGGCATTTGCTGCAGCTTTGGCAGCAGCTCTTCGTTCAGCAGCGCGCCCGAGCGATAGTTCATGACCGCCCCGAGCACCGTCATGCCAAACGTGCCGCCGATTTGCCGGAAAAACTGGCTCGACGACGTCACAACGCCCAGCTCGGATTTCGGAAACGTCTCCTGCAGCACGAGGGTCAAAAGCGGCATCACCAAGCCCATGCCCAAGCCGATGATCATCATGTACGAGGATGCCGTCAGTTTGGACGTGTCCATGCCCATCGTTGTCAGCAGCAGGAACCCCGCCGCCATCACGACCATGCCGATGATCATTTGCGGCTTCACGCCGAGTTTCTGCACGATCTGCCCGCCGATGATGCTCGCGACGATCATCGTAATCATCATCGGCGTCATGACCGTGCCGGAAGCCGAGGCGCTGATGCCAACGATGCCTTGCATGAACAGCGGCACGAACATGATGGCGCCGAACATGCCGATGCTCATGAGGAAGCCGATGCTGTTGATCATCGTAAACGTGCGGTTGCGGAACAGCCGGGTCGGCAGGATCGGCTCCTCTGCGCGCACCTCGACGAGCACGAACGCAATCAGGAAGCCGATGGCAACGACGAACAGCCCGATAATTTGCCACGAGAGCCAGGCGTAGTCTTTGCCGCCAAACGTCAGCGCGAGCAGCAAGGAGACCACGCCTACGATCATGGTGACGATGCCGGCGATGTCGAATTTCACTTTGCCTGCAGCTTTATGCTTCGGCAGCGCTGTAGCAATCATCAGCGTTGCGACGATGCCTACCGGCAGGTTGATGTAGAACACCCATTCCCAGCTCATCGAATCGACGATCCAGCCGCCGACCTGCGGGCCGATGACCGACGAGAGGCCGAAGATTGCGCCGAACACGCCTTGCCATTTGGCCCGCTGCTTGCCGGTGAAGATATCGCCGATAATAATCATCGCCATCGGCATCATAATGCCGCCGCCGATGCCCTGCAGCGCCCGGAACAAGATGAGTTGGGTCATGTTCTGCGACATGCCGCACAATGCCGAGCCGATGATAAAGATAATCAGCCCCGATACATATACCGCCTTGCGCCCGAGCAGGTCGGCCAGTTTGCCGGCAACCGGCACAACGACGGTCGACGTCAGCATGTACGCTGTCGTCACCCAGGCCATCAGGCTCAAGCCGCCGAGTTCGCCGACAATGCGTGGCATCGCCGTGCCGACGATGGTGCCGTCCAGCGCGCCAAACAGCATGGCGATCATAAGGCCGGCGATCAATAAGCCCCGTCGCTCCTGATGGCGAGCGTGGGGCTGGTCTTTTTCCAGTGAAGCTGTCATGCCAGATACCACTCCGTTTCTTTTTTTCAGTAAAATGGGCTGTTGCATATATTTCAATAGTTTAAATATATCACAACTTAATATTTTGCTCTACTACGTGTTCGGGTGCATACGGGTGGTTTATATGGCGCAAGCTTTTCCAGAGCCTTGCCTAGTGTGCCGCGTTCCAAGAACGCATATGCAGGCCCGGCAGAAGCCGGCGAGGCGGTTCGCAGCCAAGTTCCGCATGCTTGACACCTTGCGCGCGCGCGGCCTAGTATGGAAAGTATGAAGAGACAAGCCCGTATACGGGAGCGGATGGGAGAGATGGCCATGGACGTTGATGTCGAGCGTTTTCATGATGCGCTGCAAGCGCTCAGGCGCGCCGTGGAGGCAGAGCTTTTGCAAGAGATACAGGATCAGATCACCGGACCGCAGATGTTCATGCTGTATTACATCGACCAACTGGGCCCGTGCAAGCTGACGGAGCTGGCGGAGAAGCTGGAGGTCAAGCCAAGCGCGGTGACGGTGATGATCGACCGGCTGGAGAAGGCCGGGTTCGTCGAGCGGACGCACGATACGGTCGATCGGCGGGCCGTGCGGGTCGAAGCGACGCCGATCGGGCGCGAGGTGCTGGAGAAAGCGGTGGCCAAGCGCAACGAGATTATCGGCGCTTATTTGTCGCGGCTGGGGCCGGGCGAGGCATGGCAGGTCACGGCGCTGCTGGAGAAGATGGTTCAGCCGAAGCGGGAGCCGGCGGCTGATGGGGAATAGGGACTTTCCATCGCCAGCGCCTTGCGCGGAGTGTGGTGCGGCGCGGCGCGTTGCAGGCGGGCATCCAGCCTGGCAAGCTGCGGATCATAATGTAGGGAGGGGATCAACGAGATGAAACGATATTCGGACATGAGCCGGCCGGAGCTGGAGGCGGAAATCGCCGGGCTGGAGGCGCAGATGAAAGCGGCCGAGTTTCCCAGCCAGCTGGAGGTGCTGGAGAGCAAGCTGCTGTTCGCTCAGGCGTATACGCTGTCGCCCGCGGATTATCCGCCGGGCTTGTACGGGGTGAAGGATCGCGAGCAGCCGATGCGGGTCGATTATTTGAACGGGGTGATGGCTTGGGGGACGATGGCCGGCGAGGCAATCAGCGTGCCAATTTCCGCTTTGCGGCCGGTCGGGTCGGCCTCTTCCGCACGACAGCCGGAGCAGGGGTAAGGGGTTTCGCATCGCATGACTCCTGCTTCGATAGCCGCTGTTTTGCCAGCATCGCACACCGGGAATCAGGCCGGGTGAGCAAAAGCCCGCAGCGCAGGTTTGCGGCGGCATCTGCGGGCGAAGGTGAACCTTCCGGTTCTTTTTAACGTCTATTGGGGTAGTTGATGTGTAAAGTCCAGCGGTATGATGTCAAGTGCTGATTCCGAGTGAATTGGAAATTTTCTTGGTTGTAAAGCAGTTCAGTCACGAAAAGTGGGCGCATCAAATCAAACCCAGTCAAAAATCAATTCAAAATCCAGATTTTTACTGGGAATCCGCAAAGGACTTTAGCAAAGGAGGCGTCAATCCTTCGCAGTCGTCACCTTCTTTCGTGGCGTATACAGTTGGCCGTTGCG
>Ga0206102_1000072_pt1 | contig 47404 bp, 54 predicted proteins | sample 1B1Ametagenome_FD_148645 | JGI IMG/M metagenome (GOLD analysis project Ga0206102, IMG submission 148645) | Enriched microbial communities from leaf-cutter ant dump, University of Wisconsin, Madison, United States - 1B1A | ecosystem: Environmental > Terrestrial > Nest > Insects nest > Nest dump... | reverse complement strand
TCCTGCTGACGATCTACAGGCTCGTGGGGCGTATCGCGCCGTTCGGCGACAGCCTTGCGGTCTTCTTCGCCACCGGGCTCGTGCCGACCCTGACCTTCATGTACGTGTCGCGCTTCATGGGCCTGTCGCTGCTCCTGAACAAGCCGATGCTCGCCTTTCCCGTCGTAAAGGTGCTCGACATCATGGCCGCGCGCGCCGTGCTGGAAATCATCGCGGCATTCGTGACGCTCTTCTTCGTTTTCGCCATCCTCCTGCTCTTGGGTGCCGATCCGTTTCCACGCGATCCGTTCGAGGCACTCTACGCCTACCTTTCAGTTCTCCTGCTCGCCATCGGTGTGGGCACGGTGGCCGGTGTCATCACGATGTTCTTTCGGTTCTTCATAACGCTGTATGCGCTTTTCCTCATCGTGCTCTACGTATCCTCTGGTACTCTGTTCGTTGCTTCCTCCCTACCAACGGAGCTGTCGTATCCGCTCTCCTTCAATCCGCTCGCGCATGCCGTGGAATGGATGCGCCTTGCCTATTACGAAGGCTACAGCGCCCATATCCTCGACAAGCAATACCTCATCGTCTTCGGCCTCACCGCCTTGTGCATCGGGCTCGGTTTGGAGCGCCTACTCCGCCGGATCATGCTCGAAAGCTGATCGAGCGTCTACGCTCGAGGGAATTCACACGCAAGCCAACGGAATAGGAGCTCCGAAGAGCGCTGCTAAATCTCAAAGACTGCCTAGTCATCCCAGAAGGCTGCAGGCGCTAGCTTTTCTATGCCGCCGCTTCACTCAACCAATGGCCGCGCCCTGCCCTCGGTGCGACCATGCACCATAAAGTGGTGAAAGCCTGAATGAAAATCTCCTCGCCTAACTGCTTCTTTGACATCTGGGTACATCTCCAAATAGGCAAATTCGTTAAAATGCTGTGGTGGGTCTATCCGCGCAGCCTTCTTTCCCAAAAACCGCCCTAATATAGAAGTCGATTCAGCCTTCGATTTACTCATGGAGAACCAGGCATCTTCGATCTTCTCGAGAGCCGCCGCGTCCCCCGCAGCCTCGCCACTGGTATCTGTGCTTAGCGAGTTATTTTTCGCAATGGCACTTGCCTTAGAGGCTGCTTCAGCAGCTTTATCAACTCGTAGAGTTGCCATTTTTACAGCTCTCTCAGCGTCCAATCGGCCCTTTATATTAGTATAGTCCGATTTTAGCCTAGAGATATGCAATTCGCGAACCGCCACGAGCATATACTCGCGCACTTCCCGCATAAAATCAGCATCCCCAGATGCACCGATGAATCTCAAAGTGTAATTATATATTTTTTGGATATCCCCTCCAGAAGAAAGAGGCATCCATCCCATTAGTTTCAGCAATGTATCCTTGTCATTTTCCTCATCAAAATCAATATACCTAGAATGCAGGTCCCGAACATGGGAATATCCAACTTCCATTTGGGTGTCTCGCCGTTGAGCGGTAATCTGCCCGTCATGTAGACGATAGTAAGAGCTAGCGATCGGGACCAGATGACCGTCTAGCTCGGGTTGCGCATTGAGATTGCGGAAAAGCCAATCGCAATCGATGCCGGCCTCCAACTCCTCATTAAACGGGAGTTCGAAAGATTCCCTTCTGAACGCAAAGCCTGGAAAACTAACAGGCATTCCGACAAAACTACGAAGGCGAATACGCGTCGGAGACGAAACAAACGGTCGAGTTCCACGCAACGCCGACGTCTCATTGAATATATAGAACGACATGCAAGCGCTGTCGGGATTTTGCTCAAAATAGCTTAACGACCAATCGATCCTTGCTGGAACCATCAAATCATCTGCGTCAGCTATAACGCAAATATCTCCGGTCGCATTTGAAACTGCGGTGTTCAGCGCGGCAGCTCTTCCATTCCCGCGGCACTTGAAAAACTTTAGGCGAGGATCTCCCTTCCAAAGCTCAATAATTCTGTCATTGGTATCGTCTTCGGAATTATCATCAACAAAAACTACTTCAAAATTCTGATATCCTTGCCCTTTTATCGCCAACGTATACTCACGAAGAAATTTCCCAGCATCCTTCGCCGTAGTTATAATCGAAACGAGAGGAGAATAATTCTCAGGGCGCCTTTTTACGAAACCAAGCGAAGAAATGAATACAGCGCGCTCAGATGGGTCATTTCTATACCTGTTTACTGACGATAAAATTCCCTGATGATCAACGCCTATATATTTTAAATAATCTTGGTTATTCTTATAACGATTTTTTTTCACATCCTCCGACTTCCCTTCACTGGAAAAATCATGAAGAAGTACCGCGTCTGGTGTGTAGATAAAGGAATGCGGCCCATGCCATCGAACTAGACGCGAATAGAGCTCAAAGCCTTCATGTCCGAACAACAAGATATCAAATCCGCCAACCTCCTTAAAATGCTTTGCATTCCAAATCGTAATACCTTCGATATCCATAAATGATGGAGACAAAACGTTGCCCGGCTCATAGTGTGCCGGTTTCGCAGAGGGCGAAGTGGGCCGTGGGAGAACGCGGCCTCGAACGCCCGTCGCGCTGTATTGCAAACAGGTATCGTATAGTGCGGTGAGAGAATCTTCGTCAGTCCAACCGTCATCATCAAGGAAAATCAGGTATTCTCCCGACGACAATTCGGTGCCCAGGTTCCTACCTCCTGAGGCCCCCAAATTTATGGGAGAATCGACAACAACGATGTTTTGGCATACATCATTTATGATCATCCTCAACGCTTCATCGTTATTCAATACGAGAATTACTTCAAAGCTAAACGGAAGTTTCCATTGGTCGGCTGCCTTTAAAAGCTCAATGGTGCGATCATTGCACCTATAGGAAACAATTATAATCGAGGCGTCGTATTTTTCGCCGCGCTTATTCTTGATCGATGCTTTTTCTTTTGCAAAGTCGTATGCTGACTTAGCAAGCAAACGCGCCAGCTCGAAATCTCCACGGTCAAACGCGGATGCTTTTGCGTCGATCGTCGCAGAAATGGAATCATCTTCTATAGGCTTCATGACATAATCCGTTTGTAGATCAATGTTCCAAGTCGATTAGCATGCAAAAGGGAAACCTAAAAGCCAAAATGCGGCATATGAGCTTCTTCACCCAAGCGATTAAATGGATTCTTCCCGCGGAGCCATTCGTCTCTGGACTCGCTGCAAGTGTCTGAGATACGACATCTCGAATAGCATAGGTTCCTGTTTCAATTGCAGTGACGTCGAGGACGGTGGGAATGTCAAAAAAGACCATCGCTGTAGCTGGCATCGGCTATGTTGGCCTATCCAACGCCGTGCTTCTAGCGAAGCGCAACCGCGTGCGAGCCCTGGATGTTGATCCCGCCCGCGTTGCCAAATTGAATGCCGGCGAAAGCCCCGTGGGTGATCCCGATATCTCACGCTATATTGCCACTAACTCGCTTGACCTGATGGCGACAACCAATCCGGCGGAAGCATATCGGGATTCGGATTTCGTGATCGTGGCAACGCCAACCAACTACCATCCTACGGTCAATTTTTTCGATACGTCTAGCGTCGAGGCGGTCATCCGCGACGTCATGACCTTTGCGCCAGAAGCCACAATAGTTATCAAGTCCACCGTCCCTGTGGGCTTCACTCACGAAGTCTCGCAGAGGCTCGGCACAGATAAGGTGATTTTCAGCCCGGAATTCCTGCGCGAGGGCAAGGCGCTGCATGATAACCTTCATCCCTCCCGCATCGTGGTGGGCGAGCGTAGTGAGCGCGCCCGCGTTTTCGCCGATCTACTAAGTGAGGCCGCCCTCGTCCCGAATGTACCGGTGCTATTCACTGACCCCACCGAGGCGGAGGCGATAAAGCTTTTTGCCAATACCTATCTTGCGCTACGCGTTGCCTATTTCAACGAACTAGATAGCTATGCGCTCGCCCACGGGCTGGATGCTCGCCAGATCATTGAGGGCGTCGGCCTCGACCCGCGCATCGGTATGCATTACAATAATCCGTCTTTCGGTTATGGTGGCTATTGCTTACCAAAAGATAGCAAGCAGCTTCTAGCCAACTACGCCGACGTGCCACAAAATCTCATTCAAGCGGTGGTTGAGGCAAATCGCACACGCAAAGACTTCATCGCTGAGACAATTGTTGCGCGCAATCCACGCTGTGTGGGCATCCACCGGCTGGTAATGAAGGCAGGATCGGATAATTTCCGGCAAAGCTCGGTGCAGGGCATAATGAAACGTATCAAGGCCAAGGGCATCGAAGTTATCGTCCACGAGCCGGCGCTCACCGAAGATCGATTCTTCGGCTCGCGCGTGGTGCGTGACCTCGCCGCTTTCAAGGCCGAGGCCGACATTATCGTCACAAACCGCCGTGAACCGGAGTTGGCTGACGTAGCGGACAAGATATTTACTCGCGATATTTTCGGCCAGGATTGAGCCTTAATTTCGACCAGTGCAGGTGTTAAAACACCTTGCAAATATAACAGGCAACTAACAACTAAATTGGAGATCCCCGCCTTGGATATCTGGAGACGATTGGAAGTAGCAATTAGAGCTGCGCGCTCTGATGAATTTGGCGGCAAGGTTCTGCTGTCGATAGAGGACGCAGAGACGCTACTAGCCTTTGCATCGAAGAACGGCGACGACAATCAGCAACCGCATGCTGCTCAATCACCACTTAAAGAAGACAGCAACGGCTAACGGAGCATCGCCGCCCACTCTATTTCGACCGAATATTATTTAGTTAAATCCCATGCCCGAACGGCAGCGGTTTCTCGTTCGTCCATCATCGCATGAAATCGCGAAGCCCTCTCTAAGAAAGGCTTTCGAATACCGATGGGCATGAAATCAAACCCAGGAGGATACATGCGGTCGAGCCCGAACTCCACATTTGGTACCGATCGCATAGCTTCTACGACGGCCGGGACGAAGAGGCCCTCCGGAAGACGTTCGATAAGCCACCTGAACGTCGATGCGAGATACATAGGTTTCTTGGCCGCTTGCAGGCGTACCCAATCCGTATCGAACTGTTCGATGGTCATCTGCTCAAATTGCGGAACGCGGCATCCAGTTTCCTTTTTGTAATACTCGTAAAGCATCTTCTTGCGGTAGCACTTCATACATGCGCCGCAGGGCCCTCCACTTGGAGACATGATGCAGGGCGACACATAGTTCCCCAAGCCACTACCAAACACCTGAGAACAATTTAAGTACTCTGGCATCATCGTTGCAGCCGGAACTACATGAATTCCAATTTCTTTCAGAGCGTTTGCCATAAAATTATGAGGACTTAGGGGATTATATGGGACATACTTGATTCCATTATTACAAAACGACCCCTCAAAAACTGTACCTGTGAGAATGGCATTTAAGCCGCGCGCAGGAGCCATCAAAATCGCCGCCAGTGCGAACGTTAACCATGTGGTCACTCCCCGAGGCGAAACAATATTTTCAACATTTGTCCAGACAAATTCATCACAGATCGGCCTACCATTATGATGCACATGATTCCTCTCTGAGAAAAATCGATAAGCAGGATAATGAAAAACCTTATTATGCACCATCGTGCTCAATTGATGATAACCATACACTTCCGGCAATAGAGTTTTCACGGCAACTGCGTCAAATCCGCCGCCGATAGCCAAAGCAGACGTCGATAGGTCTGGAGAAGATTCTCCATTTTTTCTTGAAACTACGGCTGTAGTTACTTCAATTGGATAACCGATCAAAGTTTGCAACCCAGGGGAGCACAGAAAGTCTTGAATGCCTTGTGAAACAGGGACGGAAAACGATACCTTCCGTCCCATAAACGGGAGAAATATTAAGCACGCCGCCATCGCAAAATTGTCGGGCTCAAGATCGTCTAGCGCGAGGCCGAACATCGCTTCGCATTCGTTAAGCCTTAGGAGAGTTTTGTCGCCCTGTATTCGCACGCCATCCCGGCGGTCTCCATGATCTTCGTTCACATCAGCAAAGATGGAGACGACGCCATTCCGGCAGCTATATCGAAAATGCAATTTATCACTCCTCAATCAAACGCATTCTCTCCATTATACCGCCGGACTTTCAGTCGTCCACAGCGCTCATTGCCAGAGTTGACCGATGCGTCATAGACGGCGAGATCCACGCCGGGCACGGATCGGGGCGCGAGCCCCCCCCTGCTCCGGCACCACTTGTCGTAGTTGGCCTGGGTCACCCGTACATGGTCTTGCCGCCCGGGTCGGCCGGATGATCGCTCCAGCCGCCCATTTGGCGGTGATGGCGTGGCAAATCATAAAAAGGTCGTCCATGGGAAAGCTCCACCTATGAGGGTGAGCCGAGTGTAAGCCCGGCCCGGTCCAAGTCACATCGTGCAGGTTCGGTATGCTGCTCGACCGAATTCATGCCAGCGGGAAAGCCAATTGATTGCACCCCGTTTCGAGTCGCCGTGATCGGGACTTCTTTTTCCGACACGATATCGGCGACGTAGCCGGCGACCTACCTCCGTGCGGCGCACGAACGCAAGCAGGATCGCCGCGCCATCAGGGATCGCCGCCACCGAGAAGATCGGCGAGTTCGGCCACGGCTTTCGAGGAGAAGGCAGGTTTTCGAGACGAAACCCTTTTGTAGGCCAAGAACACCCGGCCGGCCGGGCCGGGATCGTCGCCGGCGGCCGTCAGCAAAAGCGCATCTCGCAATGTATGCTCGTCCTCGGTGCGCCCCATCAGCCGCACCGCGACGGCGGCACACTTGAGGGCCTGACGCGCGCACCAGCAGCCGGCCCAGACCGGTGCAGAGCGAACAAGATCGTCCAGCGATTTCAACGCTATGCCTACGGCAAACGTGGCGCCGATATCGTCCGGCTCGCGGCCTCGTCCCGCCGGGCAGAACGGAGGGTCGTTCGAGAAGCGCCGCGGGCTGGTCAGCAGGTGAATCCATGAGCGCCGCCATATCGCAGTCGTGCACTTCATTCCGCAAAATTAGATATAAACCGCACGGTATGTCCTCATCATATAACGATGGATAATGTTGCATTATCGTTCGTTTTTCTCATTATAGAGAAAGGCCGATTCAGACCCGCAAAATTCGCTCGTTTGACCAGGATTCTGTTCAGCTCGACCGGAGCGACGAACGCTCAACGGCAACGCCAGCATGTGAGAAGAAGATGCACCTGTTCAGCCGAAAAGGCAAGCCGGCAACGGGTGCGTAGCGAGGAGACCGCATGAGCACCAACACGACGTTGGCCAACGACGACCTTCCCGACATCACCGTGCTCGTGGCAGAAATGGCGGCCCCCCCTACCCTGCCGGCCCATCTCGAGCAACTCGCCGATCAGGCCCGTAGCTATGTTGAGGCAGCAAGCTCGGCGAACACCCGGCGCGCCTATGCGTCGGACTGGAAGCATTTTACCGCCTGGTGCCGGCGGCAGGGTCTGTCGACGTTGCCGCCGGAGCCTGAGGTCGTGGGGCTTTATATCACCGCCTGCGCTTCCGGCACGGCCGAGCGCGGCGGCAAACCGAACAGCGTCTCGACCATCGAGCGCCGCCTCGCCGCTATCGGCTGGAACTGCGCCCAGCGTGGTATGCCGTTGGATCGGAAGAACAGAGCGATCGCCACCGTGATGGCCGGCATTCGCAACAAACATGCCGCCCCGCCGCGCCAAAAGGAGGCGATTCTGCCCGAAGATCTGATCGCCATGCTGGAAACGCTCGACAGAGGTTCCCTTCGGGGCATCAGGGACAGGGCAATGCTACTGCTCGGGTTCGCCGGCGGCCTGCGCCGTTCGGAAATCACCGGCCTCGATCTCGGACGAGGCCAGGCGGAGGATGGGCGCGGCTGGATCGAGATTTTCGATAAGGGCGCACTGGTCACGCTGCGCGGCAAAACCGGCTGGCGCGAGGTCGAGATCGGCCGCGGCTCCTCCGACGCCACCTGCCCCGTCGCCGCGCTGGAGGCCTGGATAAGATTCGCCAAGCTCGCCAAAGGCCCCCTCTTCCGCCGCGTGACCGGGAAAGGCAAAGACGTCGGGCCGCATCGGCTGAACGACCAGGAGGTGGCACGCCTCGTCAAGAAGACCGCGCTGGCCGCCGGTGTACGCGGCGATCTGAGCGAAGGAGAGCGTGCCGAAAAGTTTGCAGGGCATTCGCTACGCGCGGGCCTTGCCTCCTCGGCCGAGGTCGATGAGCGCCATGTGCAGAAGCAACTCGGACATGCGAGCGCCGAAATGACCCGTCGCTACCAGCGCCGGCGCGATCGTTTCCGCGTCAACTTGACGAAAGCGGCCGGGCTATAGCCGTCCCCTTCCCTACCAGTGGCAAGTTCAGATCTTTGAACCGTATCGGGAGCGCTCCGCGATACTGGAGAGGTCGACTTTCTTGCCCGCGACATCCGCAACGATCTTCAACGTGCCGCCGAGGGATTCGACATAATCGCGAAGCGTCGACAGCTTCATGTCGGCGCGCTTCTCCAGTCTCGAAACGTTGGTCTGCTTGAAACCCGTCCGGGCAGACACATCTTCCTGCGTCCGTCCGGCGAGGGCCCGCAATTCCCGCAGATTGTGCGCCGTGACAAGCTCGTCGGCCCGTTTTGCAACCGCGCGCTGTTCGCCTTCGGGAAGTGTCTGTATCAGCTTGTCGAGATCATCCATGCTTCTTCTCCAACTCGCTCAAATGCTCGTCGTACCGTTTGTCCGCAAGATCGATCAGCCGCTTGTAGAAGAGCTTCTGGTTCACACCGCTCTTCGCACCGCCGCAGAGAACCACAGCCTTCCGTTCCGGATCGAAGGCAAAGGCGAACCGCCATTGCACCTTCAAGACCTTGACGCGCAGCTCTTTCATGTTCGCATGTTTGGAGCCTTCGAGCGTGTCGACCTCAGGTCGCCCCAATCGAAACCCCTTCTCGCGAAGCAGCACCAGATGTGCGAGCAATTCGACCCGAACATCGGCTGGAAGGTCTGTGATCTCGCCCTTGAAGCGGTCATGAAGCACGACCTTCCATTCCGTCATTTCATATCCTGAACGATATAGATACTTTGGGATATATAATCCACGCCTCCCCTCAGGGCAATGGCGTTTGCTTCGGAGACGCGAGCAACCGAACGGTTATCCTTATCCTCTGCATTTAGAAAAACGCTCGACAACGATCTCCCAGGCGCTTCAAATGCCCGCTGACACGCAAATTCGTGCTACTCGTCGACCACAGGGCCGCCTGATCGGCTACGCCCGCGTGTCGACGGACGAACAGGCAACGCAAGCTCAGGAGATGGAGCTGCGCTCGGCCGGATGCAGCGACATTGTCCAGGAACACGGTTCGGGCGCTTCGCGAACCCGGCCAGCCCTTTCAAAGCTGCTGCGCGAGATCGGCGCCGGTGACACGCTCGTCGTGGTCCGCCTCGATCGCCTGGCGCGCTCCGTCGGCCATCTGCTCGAGGTGATCGAGGATCTGACCGCCAAGGGGGCGCACTTTCGGTCTCTGCGGGATCCGATCGACACGATGACACCGCAAGGCATGTTCTCGGCGCGGTGGCCCAGCTCGAGCGCGCGCTGATCTCCGAAAGAACTAAAGCAGGGATCAAGGCGGCAAAGACAAAAGGACGGATGCCGGGTAACCCGGGTCTCAGGTCAGGGACGCCAGAGCGTGCTAGCAAAGATGACGGCCGCGCAAAAGGCTGCCTATGGGGACCGAGTTCAGGCGACGGCCAACCAATGGTCGCCGACCGTTCGGCGCATGCGGCCTGACCATACCTGGGATGACATCGCCCGCGTTCTGAAGCAACGCGGCTTCGACTGGACGCCGGAGCGTTTGCGCCGGGCGGTGAAATGGCTGGTGGCCGAGCACATGGCCGATCCTGGCCTGCTGAAGAAGGCCCCTCCCCGCCTTCCCGAAGACCGGCTGATGACATTGGCCGCCGGCATTCATTCGACCAATCCGAAGCTGACGCTGCGCCAAATCGCGGCCCAGCTCGAGAAACTTCACGAGCGCACGCCGCGCGGCGAATCGAAATGGTCGCCCTCCTCGGTCAAGAACCTCATCGACCGGGCACGCCGGACGGGCTTGATCGACGCCGAGGCCGCCGGCGCCGCGGAAGAATCGCGTTACCATCAGGTCCTCGGCTTTCGCAGAGTTCTCAGAAGCGATTCAGACACGCGCATTCGCCCTGACTCGTCCGTCGGATCTGCCGGGTGCGGTGCATCGGTGCTGTCAGCGGACTTCTGCGCGTCAAGCTTTGACCGGAGCAAGGCCATGATCATCGGCCAGGTCGAGAATTTACCGCCGCGGGCACGATCTGTCAGGCTACGCAGATATCCGCCGGCGCTGCTGATCTGGTCGGCCCGCTGGTAGATCGCCGCAAGCGTGATCGCCGCGTGCTGCTCGCCCAAGACCTCGCAAGCTTCCCGCCAGGCGCTCGGGCTGATCGCCAGCATCGGCCGGGCAAGCTCAGCGGCGGCCAGAAAATCGCGCCAGTGCCGGATTTCACCGTTGGCGGCTAGTTCCCGCACCGCCGGGCAGGCGTCCAGCACGATCCCCAAAGGCAATTCCCGCTTCGGCAAACTCCGTACGTTGTCGTTTTCCTCGGCGCTGCCGCCCGCTTCTCTCTTTTTTCGATAGCCGTTTTCAGATTCAAAATTAGAGTCTGGTTTTGAATTCTGTATGTGGCGTCCGGAATGGGACTCATTGGCGTCCGAATTCTCGTTTTTCACGAAGGATTCCAAAACGTCACGGATTTCGACATAAAGCTCGTGAAGTTGCTGCCAGACATCCTCTACAAGCTGGCGCGGCGCCGAGCGCGGCAAGCGGCTCACGATCTGCTGGTAGGTCTGTGTGACACGGCCCCAATTGCCGGGAACGCGCTCCTCAATGCCTGTATCGATCAGCTTGACGATATCGCGTCGCACGAGCGTCAAGCGCTCCTTGGCCACCCTGAAGGCTTTCTTCTCGGCCTGCACGGCCGCGGCCAGGTCGCGGAACTCCTCTGCGCGCGCAACGATCGGCGAGAGATCAAAGCCGTAAGCCTGCTCGATCTCCCCTCCCCTGCCCTTCCGCGCGAAGCGCTTGCCGTTCGGGCTATCGCGCCGAATGATCAGTCCGCAGTCGACCAGGACGGCAAGATGCCGGCGCAGCGTCGTCGGCGGCATCCCGTTGGCGCGCGTCATAAGCTGTTCGTTGGAAGGCCAGACGACAAGCTCGGCGTCGCCCGTGAGAGCAGTTTCCGGATGAAAGGTCAGCAGGGCGTTGAGGATCGCAAGCCCGCGATCGGTTGCGCCAATGAGCTCCCTCGCCTCGCGGATATCCTTGAAGACGTGCCACTTGTGGGCGACGCTATCCGGTTTGACCGCCTTCGCGGCCATCTGACTTGAAATTTGGCCGAGCGTCATCGGCCGCCGCCCAAAGGGCGTCGTCACACTTCCCGTTTGCATTTTTCTCTCGCCTTTCTTCAGGCAAAAGAAATCCGCTCACCAAAACGGTGCCAAAGACTCTTGACTGGGATTCCGGGAAATGCGATTCTCGATCTTGCTACGGATAACGAGAAGGGCTTCCAGGGTTTACCGCTTGGGGGCCTTTTTCTTTTGCGTTTCAGTCTCCATCAGCTTCAGATTTTGATCGCCTGTATTCGCTGTAAAGACGATCGATATGGGTCGATAGCCAGTCGCTGAAGGGCCTCGCCTCGACGTTCGAGAGTTCGATGGCAACCTTCTTCGACTTTGCATTCATGACGAAACTCAACGAGCTGTCGCTCGCGGTCCATTGCTTTTCGGAGGCGTCACCCTTCGGCTTTTTCGCTGCGGACTTCGCCTTGTACTTTTTCAAGTAGCCGAGAAGGTCGTCGAACCTTTTTTCTTCAGCGATCGCAATGAACTCATCCGTAGAGACGTATTCGGACGCGACTGCCAGGTGGGCGGGGTTGAGAAGGACCTGGCGCAGGTTGAGCCACTTATCGCGCCCGATCTTCTTCGATGCGCCAAGCGCCTTGAGCATCGCCGCTGGTACGATCTCCATGACACCCAGCATCTTCGATAGCATGGCTTCATCGATCGCGAGGGACGATCTTACCACGTCCTTGCTCATCCCGGTGGCCAGAAGGTTTTGGGCGAAGTAGGCACGTTCGATAAACGAGAGATTCGCGCGAGCAGAATTCTCTTGCCCCTGGGCAATCGCAGACGTGATGTCGTCGAGCGTCTTAACAACGGCTTTCACGGGTATGCCAAGTTCCCGGGCGACCTTTAGGCGGCGATGGCCAAACACGACCATATAGCGCTGCGCATCCTTGGGGCTGGGCCGAACAAGGATGGGGGTCGTTTGCCCTGACGCTTTGATGGCCTCCTTGAGTTCCTGATATTCATCATCGTCGTCAGACAGGCGGTCCGCCACGAAGGAAACGTCAAGCGATCGAGGATCCAGTTCCACGATCACTTCGCCTTCCATGAGCTTCTTCGCGTTCTCGGCCAGGTCCTCGATTGAGCGAACGACCGTCTTGGCGGCCCCAGTCATACCGTAACCAGGTTTGGCAGGGGCAGCTTCCGCCTCGATCGAAGCGATATCCAATGCTGCGAAGGGATTCTTACGAGACATCATGGGCCTCCGGCTTCGCCTTCAACTCCGATAAACCTCTGTTTATCCTTGCAAAAACGACAAAAAAAACGGCTGACAAGTTTCTCATTTCCGCCCCCATGCGCTGTGGATCAGTTCCACGATCTCGCCGTTCGAGGCATTGAGGCTTTCCATGGCGCGGTCGTAAGTCGAACGAACAAATTCGCCCCGCTCGACCTCATACAGCGTCTGCTTTTTAATGGAGGCGTCGGAAATCGCGGTGGATTTCAAGACAGGGTTCTTGAGCAAGTGCTGAGCGAACATGGACTGCATGAAGCCGACCATTTGAGCCTGTGGAATGTCCGTCGGCTCAAATCGCGTGACGAGGTATCGGAACCATTCGACGCGGATCTGCGCTCCAGCCTCGGCGACGGGCGTCATAATTCCGCCGAGCATCATCAGAAACTGGCTCATCGACATGACGTCCAGCATCTGTGGATGGATGGTGATCAGAATGCCTGTCGAGGCCATCAGGGCTGTCAGCGTCAGGTAGCCGAGCTGGGGAGGGCAGTCGATGACCACCACATCGTACTTGTCATCAACCTCCTTCAAAGCGTTGACGATACGCATGTGAAACAGCCGACCTTCGGCGCCCTTTTGCGACGAGATCGCCAGTGGCACGTCATATTCGTATTCCTGCAAAATCAGACTTGCAGGAACGACATCCAGGCCGGGAATATTGGTCTTCTGAATGATCTCGGAAATCGACTTGCGTTCCTCGTCAAAGCGGAGCGCTTCATACAACGAGGCCACATCATCTAGTTCCGGCTGGATGCCGAAGAGCGATGTCAAGGATGCCTGGGGATCGAGGTCGATAGAGAGGACACGGTGGCCGGTGAGGGCAAGATACTGCGCGAGATGCGCAGCAGTCGTTGTCTTGCCGCTACCACCTTTGAAGTTAACGACGGACAAAACCTGCAGCGGCTCTCCCGGCCTTCGCTGCGGCATGTAATACCTTTTGTCCGATTTCTTATTGGCCTCAAGGTATTCACGAAGCTCGAGCATCTGCTCCGCGGTATAATAACGCCGGCCGCCATTGGTCTCGATTTCCGGGCCCTTGCCCTCGGAATGGATTTGCCGGAGATGGCTTTGCGTAACCCCCATGAACTCGGCCACCTCGCCGAGCTGAAATTTTCTCAACCCCTTGCGAGCGTCTGGCGGATATTGTTGACTGCGCAACATATGCAGCGCACTCGAGATCTTTGACCCTTGCTGGGCGATCTCAAGATCAAATCGGTTCGGCTCCGGCTGGCTCATTTCGCAAACTATTTCCTTGACCGCTACACTTTCGAAAAAATGACCGTGCGGCCATAATTTGCGCAACTATCATCCGATTCCGGTGCCCCTGCAAGGCATTTAAGGTTAACAAGAAGTTAACGCCAAATCCCAGAAATTGCCGGCTAAATAAATTTCACAAGCGAATCTAATCACTTACGGGACCACTACGCGACGGCACGCCGACGCGCTACTAGCACTTTTGTGAGTAAAAATAGCTGAAAAAGGTGACCCAGCACCTGCCGATACCCATCCGGGCACCAGAATCACCACTAACACTTCTGCGAGTAGATCGCCGCGCCGATTGGCAGCAAACCACCCTGCGTCTCAAACGCGAGGGAGATTTGTTCGATGCGAGTCACTGCTATTGCGAAGGCCCGAACTGCCTCAGAAATGAGGATTCTCGACGACATGCACCGTCTCAGGGCGCGCATTTTCCAAGGCCGCCTGTCTTGGAACGTCCGCTGCACCGACGGCCGAGAGTATGATGAGTTCGATGATCTGGCGCCGACCTACATCATCACGCTCTCCAACAGCAATTCGGTCATAGGCTGCGCGCGTCTCCTGCCCGCCGTCGGCACGACGATGCTGGGTGCCGTCTTTCCTCAGCTCCTTCGACGTGGCCAGCTCCCCGCTCACCCCCGGATGATCGAAAGCTCCCGGTTCTGCGTCGACACCGAATGCGAGGAGGGGAGGGGCGACGGCTCTCTGCATGTCGCGACGCTCACCATGTTCGCCGGCATCGTCGAGTGGTGCATGGCAAACGGCTACAACGAGATCGCCACCGCGACGGACGTGCGCTTCGAGCGCATCCTGAAACGTGCCGGATGGCCGATGCAGCGTCTCGGCGATCCGAGCATGATCAACGAGACGCGCAGCGTCGCCGGAATCCTCCCCGCCGATGCAGCCAGTTTCAAGCGTTTGCGTCCTGCCGGTTATCACCCAGCGGTCCCCGCCCTCGGCAAGAAGGCGGCTTGAGCGATGACGTCCCATCAGCACCATTCGCTTCCGCGCCTGATCTCCAAGCTGGAAAACGCGCTCGGCGACCATCTCTGCATCGCCCTCGATGATCCGAGTGTCGTCGAAATCATGCTCAACCCCGACGGAAAACTCTTTATCGAACGCCTCGGCCACGGCATCGCCGCCGCCGGCGAGATGTCGCGCGCTGCCGCCGAGACGGTCATCGGGAGTGTCGCGCATGTCCTGAAGTCGGAAGTGGACGAGGACAACCCTATCGTCTCGGGCGAGCTTCCCATCGGTGGGCACCGTTTCGAGGGTCTGCTGCCGCCCGTGGTGGCGGGACCATCCTTCACCATCCGCCGGCGCGCATCGCAGCTCATCCCACTGGATGGCTACATCCGGTCAAAGACCATGACGCCGATGCAGGCGTCGGTGATCCGGAATGCCGTCGAGTCGAAGCTCAACATCGTGGTGGCGGGCGGAACCGGCTCGGGCAAGACGACGCTGACGAACGCGATCCTTGCGGAGATCGTCGAGCATGCGCCCGAAGATCGGCTCGTCATTCTCGAAGACACGGCCGAGATTCAATGCGCGGCGGTGAACGCCGTGTGCCTGCACACCAGCGATACCGTCGATATGTCGCGTTTGCTGAAGAGCACAATGCGCCTTCGGCCGGATCGCATCATCGTCGGCGAGGTGCGTGACGGCGCGGCGCTGACCTTGCTGAAGGCGTGGAACACCGGACATCCGGGCGGCATCGCCACGATACACGCAAATTCGGCGCGCTCGGCGCTGCAACGCCTGGAACAGCTGACGGCCGAAGCCAGCCAGCAGCCGATGCAAGCCGTCATCGGCGATGCGGTCGACCTCATCATCTTCATCGAGCGCGTCCCGAAAGGCAGGCGCGTGACGGAAATCCTTCATGTCAGCCGCTTCGCCGGCGGCCAATACCACACCGAACCATATGCAGAGGAAGAGCGCGATGCAGCGTAACCGGAACCCTTTTACCTTTGGCTGCTTCATTGCAATCGGCGCGATGGTGCTCGCTACACCGGCACTTGCCGGCTCCGGCGGCGGTGGCCTGCCCTGGGAGGGACCGCTCGAACAGATTCAGGAATCGATTACAGGTCCGGTGGCCGGCTATATCGCGCTCGCCGCGGTCGCCATCGCCGGAGGCATGCTGATCTTCGGCGGCGAGTTGAACGATTTCGCGCGGCGGCTGGTGTACGTCGTCCTCGTTGCCGGCCTTCTGCTCGGCGCGACACAAATCGTCGGCCTATTCGGAGCGACCGGTGCCTCGATCGGACCGACCGAGGCTCAATTGGACGTGAGCCCGGTTTCCGGGGGAGGGGAGGGGGCTCATGGCTGAGTCCATTTCCGGCCTGCAGCGCAACCGCATTCATCGCGCCCTGTCCCGGCCGAACCTTCTGATGGGTGCGGACCGGGAGCTGGTGCTGATCACCGGGCTCGCGGCCGTCATTCTGATTTTCGTCGTGCTGACGGTCTATTCGGCGCTGTTCGGCATCGCCGTGTGGGTCGTCATCGTCGGAATCCTGCGCATGATGGCCAAGGCTGACCCGATGATGCGGAAGGTCTATATCCGCCATGTCTCCTACAGGCACACCTACAAGGCGACGACCTCGCCCTGGCGCCGGTACTAGGGAGGAGATGATGGTCGCTCTCCGCCGCTTCCGCGCCACCGGTCCATCCTTCGCGGATCTCGTTCCCTACGCCGGACTCGTAGACAATGGGGTGCTCCTCCTGAAGGACGGCAGCCTCATGGCCGGCTGGTACTTTGCAGGTCCGGACGCTGAAAGCGCGACGGACCTCGAACGCAACGACTTGTCGCGCCAGATCAATGCAATCCTGTCGCGGCTCGGCACTGGCTGGATGATCCAGGTCGAGGCTGTTCGCATTCCGACCGTCGACTACCCGTCGCAGGCCCGCTGCTTCTTCCCGGATCCCGTCACCCGCGCCATCGATGCAGAACGCCGGGCACATTTCGAGCGGGAGCAAGGGCATTTCGAGAGCCGCCATGCACTCGTGCTGACTTATCGCCCGCTTGAATCGAAAAAGAGCGCGCTCAGCAAATACGTCTATTCGGATGAAGAAAGCCGCAAGAAATCCTATGCGGACACAGTTCTTTTCATCTTCAAGAACGCCGTTCGCGAGATCGAACAGTATCTCGGCAATACGCTCTCGATCCGCAGGATGGAGACGCGCGATACCGTCGAGCGGGGAGGCGGGCGCATCGCGCGCTATGACGAGCTGCTGCAATTCGTGCGCTTCTGCATTACCGGCGAGAACCACCCGGTCCGCTTGCCGGACGTGCCGATGTATCTCGACTGGATCGCGACCGCCGAGCTTCAGCACGGCCTGACGCCGAAAGTGGAGAACAGATTTCTCGGCGTCGTCGCAATCGACGGCCTGCCGGCCGAGAGCTGGCCGGGCATCCTTAACAGCCTTGACCTGATGCCGCTGACCTATCGCTGGTCGTCGCGTTTCATTTTCCTCGATGCAGAGGAAGCGCGCCAAAAGCTCGAGCGAACCAGGAAGAAGTGGCAGCAGAAGGCCCGTCCGTTCTTCGACCAGCTGTTTCAGACGCAAAGCCGGTCGGTCGACCAGGATGCGCTGACCATGGTGGCCGAGACCGAGGACGCGATCGCACAGGCATCGTCCCAGCTCGTCGCCTATGGCTACTATACGCCGGTCGTGATCCTCTTCGATCATGACCGTGAAGCGCTTCAGGAGAAGGCGGAAGCGATCCGCCGTCTCGTGCAGGCCGAAGGCTTCGGCGCGCGCATCGAGGGCCTGAACGCCACCGACGCCTATCTCGGCAGCCTGCCGGGCAACTGGTTCTGCAATGTTCGCGAGCCGCTGATCAATACCAGCAATCTCGCGGACCTCGTGCCGCTCAACTCGGTCTGGTCCGGAAGTCCGGTGGCGCCTTGCCCGTTCTATCCGGAAGGCTCGCCACCTTTGATGCAGGTCGCCAGCGGTTCCACGCCGTTCCGCCTGAACCTGCATGTCGACGACGTCGGCCATACCCTGATCTTCGGCCCAACTGGTTCCGGCAAGTCGACCTTGCTCGCGCTGATCGCGGCGCAATTCCGCCGCTACGAGCGCGCGCAGATCTTCGCGTTCGACAAGGGCAATTCGCTCTATCCGCTGACGCTTGCCGCCGGGGGCGATCACTATGAGATCGGCGGCGACGCGGAAGAGGGGAGGGCGCTCGCGTTCTGCCCACTCTCGGACCTCGCGACGGACGGGGACCGGGCCTGGGCAAGCGAATGGATCGAAACGCTCGTCGCCCTGCAGGGCGTGACGATCACACCCGACCACCGCAACGCGATTTCGCGGCAGATCGGGCTGATGGCCAATGCTCCCGGCCGCTCGCTCTCCGACTTCGTATCGGGGGTACAGATGCGGGAGATCAAGGACGCGCTGCACCACTACACGGTGGACGGACCGATGGGGCAGCTCCTCGATGCTGAGCGGGACGGGCTAACGCTCGGTGGCTTCCAGTGCTTCGAGATCGAGCAACTCATGAACATGGGCGAGCGCAGCCTGGTCCCGGTGCTGACCTATCTCTTCCGCCGCATCGAGAAGCGTCTCGATGGCGCGCCGAGCCTCATTGTTCTGGACGAGGCATGGCTGATGCTCGGCCATCCGGTCTTCCGGTCGAAGATCCGCGAATGGCTCAAGGTACTGCGCAAGGCCAATTGCGCCGTGGTCCTGGCAACACAGTCGATCTCGGACGCGGAGCGTTCCGGCATCATCGATGTGCTGAAGGAATCCTGCCCAACCAAGATCTGCCTGCCGAACGGCGCGGCGCGCGAGCCGGGCACGCGCGAATTCTACGAGCGGATCGGCTTCAACGAGCGGCAGATCGAAATCGTCTCCACGGCCATCCCGAAGCGCGAATATTACGTCGCCACCCCGGACGGCCGCAGGCTGTTCGATATGTCGCTCGGACCTGTCGCACTGAGCTTTGTCGGCGCCTCCGGCAAGGAAGATCTGAAGCGTATCCGCGCCCTGAAATCCGAACATGGCCAGGAGTGGCCGGCCCATTGGCTTCAATCGAGAGGAGTTTCCGATGCCATCGACGTCCCCAGCAAACCGTAGGCTCGCCCGCGCGCTCGTCGCCGCCGCAATCGCCTTCGGCGCGGCCTCACCGGCGCTTTCGGGCGCGGCCACCGGCGAGGCGACGGAGTTGACCCAGCTCGCGAATAACGCGGAGCTGATCAAGTTGCTCGAAAGCTCGGGCGTGCAGGTCGAAAACCAGCTGACGCAGATCAGCCAGCTCGCCGAGCAGATCCAGAACCAGTTGAAGATGTACGACAACATGCTGCAGAACACCGCGCGGCTTCCGGATCATATCTGGGGTCAGGTGGAGCAGGATCTCGGACAGCTTCGCGATGTCGTCAGGCAGGGGGAGGGCATCGCCTTCTCGATGGGCAATGCCGACGACGTCCTCCAGCAGCGTTTCAAGAGCTATGCCGACCTGAAGGCCAATCTCCCGAACAAGGAAAGCTTCTCCACGGCCTACCAGAAGTGGTCTGACACGAACCGCGGCACCATCGCCGGCACCCTAAGCGCCGCCAGCCTCACCGCCGACCAGTTCGACAGCGAGGAAAGCACGATGAAGGAGCTGCGCGGCATGTCCGAGAGCACCGACGGCCAGATGAAGGCCCTACAGGTCGGCCACCAGATCGCGGCGCAGCAGGTCGACCAGATGCAGAAGCTGCGTGGTCTCGTTTCCCAGCAGATGACGATGATGGGCACCTGGCTGCAGACCGAGCAGTCCGACAAGGATCTCGCGCAGGTTCGGCGCGACCGCTTCTTCAACGCCGAGATCAAGACCATTCCCGAGGGTCAGAAGATGGAGCCGCGCTGGTGAACCGGTCCCTTGTCATATTTATCGGCGCTGTGGTGGCCGCCGCGGCCCTGTCGGTCGCGGCCACGGTCCTCATCCTCAAGACCGACGGCACGAGCAAGCCGGCAATGTCCGAGGAACAGCGGGCCGCACGCGAAAAATTCTTCGGTTCCGGCAAGGAATTGCAGCCGATTGAAAAGGGGCAGGAGATGCGTCCGCGATGGTGAAAACCGATCTTGAGCGCACCGCCATCATCACGGCCCTGTTGTGCTTCGCACTTGCCGCGCCGGCCTTTGCACAACAGGGCCAGGTGCTGACCGAACTGGAAAACCAGGTCTCCTCGGCCGCGAAGGGGTGGGAGACCACGATCATGGATGCGGCGCGATCACTGTTCTGGATCTTGGCCGGAATCGAGATCGGCATTGCCGCGGTGTGGCTCGCGATCCAGGCGGCGTCACTCGACAGCTGGTTTGCCGAACTGGTCCGACGGATCATGTTCATTGGCTTCTTCGCGTTCGTTCTCGATCAGGGACCGACGTTCGCGCGCGCTGTTGTGGACAGCCTTTTCCAGATCGGCTCCGGCGGCGGCTCGGCCTCGCCGGCGGAAGTGTTCGACGCCGGCATCCGGGTTGCATCGCAGATGTCGCAGCAAGCCCAATTCGGTGTCTTCGAGGACAATGCGCTCGCGATCGCGGCCGTGCTAGCCATGGGCATCGTCGTCATCTGCTTCTCGCTGGTGGCGGCGATCTTCGTCAGCGTCATGGTGGAAATGTATGTCGGCCTGCTCGCCGGCATGATCATGCTGGGTCTTGGCGGGTCATCGTTCACGAAGGACTTTGCCATTCGCTATCTCGTCTATGCCTTCGGCGTCGGAATGAAGCTCATGGCGCTGGTGATGATCTCCCGCATCGGCTCGGAGGTTCTCATCGGACTGGCGCAGGCACCGACCGCCGAGAGCGATCAGTTCATCACGACGCTCGCGATCGCGGGCATTTCCGTCGTGGTGTTCATCATCGCCATGTACGTGCCGAACATCATGCAGGGCGTGGTGCAGGGCGCCTCGGTGACGGGCGGAATGGAGACCATCCGCCACGGCGGTCAGGCCGCATCCTTCGCCGCCGGCGCGGGGTTCCTCGCAGCCGGTGCGGCCGGTACTGGCTTTGCGGCGGCCCAGGCCGCCCGCGCCGCCGGCTCGTCCATCGCCGGCGCAGCAGCCCGTGGCGTCGGCGCCGGTATCGGCTCGGGCGCGAAAGCTGCCGGCTCGGCCGCCAAGGAAAAGGCGATCGGTTCGCCTGGCGCCTATGCCGGCTCGATCCTCGGCCTTGCGAACGCCAAGCTCGACGAGAAACGCAGCGGCAGCAGCGGCACCAAACCGCTGCCCGAACGCAACGACAAACCATAAGAAGAAGAGACTGATCGATGGCAGCAGATCGCGCCCCCGAAAACCCTTATCTCGCCGCGCGCCGGGAATGGTCCGAGCGATACGGCTCCTACGTCCAGTCGGCGCGGGCCTGGCGCATCGTCGGCATCCTCGGCCTGACCATGGCGGTGATCGGCTTCAGCTATGCCATGTATCTGAGCACTCAGGTCAAGCTGGTGCCCTATATCGTCGAGGTCGACAAACTCGGCACCTCCGTTACGGTCGGCTTCCCCGAGCAGATAGAATATGCCGATTCCCGTGTCGTGCGCGCGACGCTCGGCAACTTCGTGACCAGCTTCCGCTCGATCACGCCGGATGCCGTCGTACAGAAGCAATATATCGACCGGACCTATGCGCTGCTTCGGACATCAGATCCGTCGACCCAGAAGATCAATTCCTGGTTTCGGGGAAACTCGCCGTTCGAGAAGGCGAAGACATCGACGGTCGCGATCGAGGTCAACAACATCGTGGCGCTCTCCAACCAGACATATCAGGTCGACTGGACGGAATATGAGCGCGACCGGAAGGGCAAGGAAACCGGAACACGGCGTTTCCGCGGCATTGCCACGGTCTCGCTAACGGCGCCCCAGGACGAGTCGACCATCCGGCTCAACCCCATCGGTCTCTACGTCCGCGACTTCGACTGGACAGCACAGCTTTAAGGGCAGGGAACATCAAATGCACAGATCAGGATCGATCGCGGCCGCCGGCTGCATGGCCGCACTCGTCTTCGCCTCCGGCGCACTCGCGCAAAACATGACGACGAACGAGGTGAGAGGAACCAACATCTCGGGCAAATGGCGCGGAACGCCCGGTCTCGTGGCCAAGGGTGCCGATGGCAAGGTCATCTTCCTTTATGGGGAAACCCAGCCATCGGTCGTCTGCTCCCCGCTTCAGGTCTGCGACATCGAATTGCAAGGTGGCGAGATCGTTCGCGACGTCCTTGTGGGCGACACTGTGCGGTGGAAGGTCGAGCCAGCCACTTCCGGCGCGGCTGGCGGGCAGGCGATCCACCTGATCGTGAAGCCTTCCGAAGCCGGGCTTGTCACCTCGATGGTCATCACGACGTCGCGGCGGACCTATCACATCCAACTCAAGTCCCATCCAAGCCAGTACATGGCCCGTGTCGGTTTCGAGTATCCGGAGGACGTCTCCACGAAGCTTGCGGACATCAACGCCCGGCTGGAAACGGGCGGCATCCCTGGCACCGCGCCCGACAAGCTGAACTTCTCCTATTCTGTCAGCGGCAGCGCGGCATGGAAGCCGAAGCGCGTCTATTCGGACGGCACGAAGACCTACATCCAGTTCCCCCGTTCGATCGGTGGACAGGACGCGCCGGTGCTGTTCGTCGTCAGCGGCGGCCAGAACCGGATCGTCAACTACAGAATGAAGAACGACATGATGATTGTCGATTATGCCGTCGACAAGGCGATCCTCGTTTCCGGAGTCGGCTGGCGACAGCAGAAAATCACCATCCGGCGGGGAGGATAAACGATGCGGCGATTGCTTCCCCTTATTCTCGCCGCCGGCTTGCTCTCCGCCTGCCAGACGGCCGACGACGCGCTCTCAACCAGTTCGACCCCGGCCGTCATCTCCGGTCCCGCCGCCAGCGCCATCGCCGGCGACATGGCCATCCGACTTGCCGAGCAGATCGGGCCGGCCGGAAGCACGACGCTCAAGATGGACAAGAGCACGTCCGAATTCGCCATCGCGCTCGAGGCGGCACTGAAGGGCTGGGGTTTCTCCGTCGTAAGCGACGGCAAGGTCGAGAAGGGCACAAAACCGATCAAACTCGAATACGGGATCGACAGCATGGACGGACAGGTGCTCGCCCGCCTGTCCACGCCGACGATCGCGCTCGGCCGCGCCTACACGGCGACTCCGGGCGGCGCCACGCCGGCGAGCCCGCTTTCGATCATGCAGCGGAACTGAGGAGAAGATCATGGTTCAGTCGCTTCAGCTCGGAACGGCCACCCAGGACGACGACCAAAAGGGCATGCGTCGCCTCAACCGGCTGCCGATCATCGCGGCGATCATCTTCATCGTGCTGTTCACTGGCGTGGTGGTGATCGGTCTTTCCTGGCGCGGCCTGCCCTTCGGGCGCAACAACGATCTCGACAGCGCCTCGAACACATCGGCCTCGACCTATGGCGACAAGCTCAAGCAAGGCGTAACCGACGGGATTATCGGCGAGCCGGAACAGCGCGAGGTTTTCCAGCCAACGCCTGCAGCCGAACGGCAGGCGGAGGAGAAAAACGTTCCTGCGGAGTTGCCGCGCCGGACCGAACGGGAACAGCGTCGGCCGAAGCTGGAATCGAGGGAGGAGTGGCTGGCGCGCCTGGAGCGCGAGCAGGAAGAGCAATATATCCGTGAGAAGCATCGCCAGAATATGGCACGCTTGCAGGCCCGCGCCGGTGCGCTGGACTCGCCGGTGAAGGTCGACATCTCCGATCTCGCACGTACCAGCACCGATACGGCCACAACAAATGGGCAGCGGCTGGCCACTGCGCCGAGCGGGACATCCGACCTCTACGCGGCGGCGATGAAGTCCGGGCTGCTTGGGCAGAACGCCGATCAGAACGGCCAGACCGCGAAGGAAGATTTCTTCAACCAGGACATCAAGGATCTTGGCTATTTGCCGAACCAGGTGGTGCCACAGTTCTCGCCCTACGAACTGAAACGCGGCTCGGTCATACCCGCGACGCTGATCACCGGCCTGAACTCGGACCTACCCGGACGCATTACCGCGCAGGTCAGCCAGAATGTCTATGACAGCGCTACAGGCTACCGGCTTCTCATTCCGCAGGGCGCCAAGCTGTTCGGGCGCTACGACTCGAAGGTGTCCTTTGGCCAAAGCCGCGTTCTCGTCGTGTGGACCGACCTGATCTTCCCGAACGGCTCAACGCTGCAAATCGGCGGTATGGCCGGCACGGACGCGGAAGGCTATGGCGGGTTCAAGGACAAGGTGGATCGCCACCTCTGGCGGACATTCGGCTCGGCCGCGCTCGTCGCAATCATCGGGACCGGGATCGATATGTCCTTGCCCGAGAGTTCGACGCTCGCGACGCAGGACACCGCATCAGATGCCGCAAGGCGCAACTTCGCAGAATCCTTCGGCCGCGTGGCGGAACAGACGATTTCGAAGAACCTCAACGTGCAGCCGACGATCCGCGTCCGTCCCGGCTACAAGTTCAACGTCCTTGTCGACCAGGACATTATCTTCCCCGCCGCTTACGCGTCGCGATAGTACCGAAACTGCACACATTCCATACAGTTCGTGAGGTTTGCGTAACCTTCAACCCTGCCGCGACGAAAGTGTCATGGAAATGTCATGTTTTTTCGCCTATCGAGATTTAGCGCCCTCAAGTTGATGCAGCATTTTCCAATCGCGATTCGCGCGTGTTGGCGGCATCGACTTGGTTGTGGCGTTTCGGGCGATGGAGGTATCGATTGAATCAATGGTTCGTGCGGCTCACAGAGCAGATGTCGCTTGCGCATGATGATGCCGCGGTGGCGGATGTCCTCCAGAAGATGACCAGCGATGCGGGTTTCAGGTACTTCGCCTATCTCAACCTACAGGCGGAAACCCAGACCGCGATCTCGACCTATCCCAAAGAATGGCAGGTACGGTACTTCGAGAAGAAGTTTGCACACATTGATCCGGTAGTGCTCAACGCAAAATCCCGCCCCGAAGCATTTGCATGGTCGAATACGGTGACGCCGGGAATGACCAAGGAGCGTCGCGCGTTCTACGGCGAGGCATCGGAGTTCGGTATCCGCTCCGGCATCTCCGTTCCGATCAAGACGGGCTTCGGCCGCATGGCGATGCTGACCTTGGCATCGGATGAACCGAATGCAGGGGAGGGGCTCGACTTCAGCCCGGTCATGGCCGCAGCTTCATTCGGCCAGGTGCATTCGCGAATGGAAGTCATGCGCGTACGCCCGACGCGTGTGACCCGCATTCGGATGAAAGCGAACGAGTTGACCTGCCTTCGCTGGTGCTCAGAGGGTAAGACGGCGAAGGACATCGCCGACATCGAGAACACGACCTATGGCAACGTCCGCTTCTTCATTCGCAACGCGAAAAACGTGCTCGGCGTAACGTCGTTGGCGCAAGCGACGGCTTTAGCCAAGGAACTCGGCCTGATCTGAGCCTCAGTGAGGCTTTTTCGTCAGCGTCTCGGGTATATATCCAAGAATGTCGAGAAGCGTCGAAACGACCGTCTGTTGCGCATGGACGGCGATCATCGCCGAGATAAAGGTGCGGTTGGTGTCGTCGCCCGCGCCCGACGGTTGCGATTCCAGGATCGCCTCGAGTCGTATCGCCTCGTCGCGCAGACGGCGGTGCTTCTCCAGTTCCTCAATGACGAACTGCTCGATCTCCTGTGGCCCCAGGCCATTCATGAGGCCGATCAGCGGCCGCAGCACTAAATTGTTTCCCGACACGGTATTATCGTCAGACACACCCACCACATTCACCCACAAAATGGCGTCCGCGGTGCGTCCCCGCCAACTATCCCTTGACCCCAGACCGGGGGTTAGAAAACCGAACACAGTCGGCCCCTGAGACCTTTAGCGACGAGCGCCTGGACATGCGTCACAGGCCCCCGGCCAAATAGCCAGAGGATCCGATATCGTTTCGGCCGATATCCGCCGCTGTGTTCGAGGTTTCTAAGCCTCGAGGCGGTACGGTGCCGCCTTGGAGTTTGTATAGAAAATCTGCTCGCCAAGCGCCAGTCCGTTTCGGGACTGTCTGTCGACATGGTTTCCAACCGATCGGTCGGGACCTCGCTCCTCCTTGGGGTGCCGCATCTGTATTTTCGTCGAAAAATGAACTATATGTGGCTGATACATTTGAGAGAGACGATGCTGCACCTCACACACGATACCGAACAGCTTGCCCGTAAGGTTGCGGCTCGCGCTGGCCGCAGGCCTGAAGACCTCATTCGCGCTGCGCTCGAGCGCGAAGCGAGAGAACTCGGCGTGTACACTGACCAACCGGCACGGCGCCGGATGACCGTTGAACAGATGATGGCTGTGGGAAAAAAGGTGTCTTCGCTGCCTCTGCTTGATCCGCGCTCTCCGAAAGAAATCCTGGATGATCTGAACGAGCAATGATCGTCGTCGATTCTTCCGCAGTGATCGCCATTCTCGAAAACGAGGATGATGCAATCGTTTTTGCCCGCGCGATCCAACAGGCCGACAGTCTTACAATGTCAGCGGTCAATGCGCACGAATGCGCGGTGGTTCTCCGCGGCCGCCGCGGTCCCGAAGGGGAGCAAATCGCATGGACGTTCTTGGCTGAGAACGACATTCGTATCTCGCCATTCGATGAGATCTAGGCCCGTGGAGCATCCGAGGCGTTCGGAAGATACGGAAAGGGTATTGATCCGAGGGCCAAGCTCAATCTAGCTGACTGCGCCGCCTATGCGCTTGCAAAAAGCCTGTCGGCGCCTCTGCTGTTTAAAGGGGAAGACTTCATCCATACGGATGTCAATGTCGCTGTGCGATAGACCCGGCGAGCCTTCACCGGCTTGGACTTAGCCATGTTGGAGCCCACCGGAATCGGGGAGCGGCCAAGGGGTTGCCTCGTCGGCACGGCCAGTACCGCCATCTCCGACGCTGGCTGCTGCAGCTTGCATTGTTGCCGGGACCAAGGAGTTCGGGGCGCCGCTCACGAGCGTCTATTGGCTGCTTAGGGCCGAAAGCGGTCGTCGCTAGCATGAAGCGCCAATGGCTGGAATGGAGTCGTCAGCCGCCGTTGATCCACGAGGGATCAATGCGAATGCCCGCCTTTCTAGTGCCGGGCGCTTCAGACGGAGCATCGTCGGAGGACGTTCCCTCGACCGGATCGTCGTCGGCCTGATCTTCATCATCCTCCTTCACGGTCGGCATCTTCCAATTCGTCCCCGGCTCCTCCGCCTGAATGTGATTAGGCCCTTTAATTGCGGATTGCTGTCAAGGGCCTGCTGCCTTCCTGCCGTTGTCTTTGCCACCTGTGTAGCGGTTAGTGCCTTGAATTCTTCGGTGACTTTAGGCCTGAATTGAGCCTAATGCATTCATACGCACGCATTATCAGCGATAGCGTGTAAGCATGTAGATGTTACCGCAAAAGCGCACGAAAGCGCCTCTTGCATAATGTTTATGTTCAGATACCTTATCGGACATAAAGACCGCGTAAGACGACATAAGGCTTTTAAGAGTTGCAGCCCATCTCCTCACTACCCATCCCGGCGAAGCGAGCGCTCCGCAAGCTTGGACAGGACATCAAGGACGCCCGGCGTCGGCGCAGGCTTCCGATGGCACTGCTGGCGGACCGCGCCCGCATCAGTCGCTCGACCTTGACAAAAGTCGAAAAGGGAGACGAGTCGGTGGCGATAGGTATCTATGCCGCCGTACTGTTCGCGCTCGGCCTTGCCGAAGGCCTAAGCGTATTAGCGGACGCGTCAAAGGACACCATCGGCCAGGCGCTTGAAGAGCGTAATCTCCCCAAGCGCATTCGCCTGCCGGGCAAACGCACGGGCGGAACACCTGCCGGAGGGAGCCACGATGGCTGACCGGCTTACCTATGTCTATGCAGATCTCGATGACACGCCTCACATCGTCGGTCGCCTCTACACGCACAACAACAAGGGAAAGGAAACCGCCTCCTTCGAATATGAAGGTGAATGGCTCACCAATCCCCTGCGCTATACGCTGGAACCCGCATTGAGCCTCGGCAGGGGACAATATTATACAGCCAGGAAATTGTTCGGCTCGCTCGGTGACTCCGCTCCTGACCGCTGGGGCCGAACTCTGATGAAGCGAGCAGAGGCGCGCCGCGCAGAAGCCGAGAAGACGAAAGCCCGGACACTCCACGAGATCGATTATCTCCTGATGGTCAACGACAAGACACGCCAGGGCGCTCTGCGCTTTTCGGATGAACCCGGCGGGCCGTTTCTCGCCCATGCAGGCGTACCAGTGCCCCCGCTGATCAATCTGCCGAAACTGCTTTCGGCAACCGACGCACTGCTGGATGATGCCGAGACGGCCGCTGAACTCAAGCTTTTGCTCGCGCCGGGTTCGTCGCTCGGCGGGGCTCGGCCGAAGGCCTCGGTGCGTGAAAAGGACGACCAGCTCGCGATCGCCAAATTCCCGAAAAAGGACGACGACTATTCCGCGGTGGAGTGGGAGTTCGTGGCGCTGACGCTGGCGCGGCAAGCGGGGATTGTTGTGCCGGACTTCAGAATGGAGAGGATAGCAGGTCGCGCGGTGCTGATCCTGCAGCGCTTCGACCGGCAGGGCTCGACGCGAACCCCATTCCTTTCCGCCATGAGCATGATCGGTGCAGGCGACAATGAATCCCATAGCTATCTGGAACTGATGGACGCGCTACGCCAGTACGGCGCCGCCCCGAACGTCGACGGCATCGAGCTTTGGCGGCGGATCGTCTTCAACATCCTGATTTCCAACACCGATGACCACCTGCGAAACCACGGGTTCCTTTTCGAGGGACAAGCAGGCTGGCGCCTCTCCCCCGTCTATGACGTGAACCCCGTCCCGGTCGACGTGAAAGAGCGCATCCTGACCACCGCGATCGACGAAGAGGACGGAACGGCATCGCTCGATCTTGCTCTTTCGGTCGCCGATCATTTCGGGCTGAAGCAAAAAGAGGCGCGCGCCATTGCCGCCGAGGTGGGAAAGGGCGTTTCAAGCTGGCGTGATACCGCAGCCAGCGCCGGCATCGGCAAAGCGGAGATCAGTCGCATGGCCTCCGCCTTCGAACATGGCGACCTGGAGCAATCCCAGTCGGCCCCTTGACTCTTCCGTAGAAAGATAGAACATAAAGGGAACATTGGGGGCCGCCATGCAAACCGACAGCATCGAGAACGCCCTTGCCGAAGTCGCCGCTTGCCGTGCGCTGAGAGAAAAGCAACTCGCCCTTCGTGCCGAAAACCAGCGCAGACTGGAAGCGATCAAAAAGCCTCTATATGTGCTGAAGCACAAAAGACAGCTTGAATTGCAGCTTCTTCAATGACCGAGCTGCACCAGCGAACAGAACCCGTTTTGCAGGATGAGGTGATCGAAGTGCTGCGCCTTCATAACGGGGATGCAGTCGAGGCGCTGAAAACGCTGATCGCCGAGCGTGACGCGGTCGAGGAACGGCTTGCGATTGCAACGCTTGCCATGGGTCGCGGATTTACCCGAGGATGGCGACCATGAGCATCGGGCGCCACTCTGAGATACAATTGCTGATCCAGGTTTGCCCCGCCTGAGCGATGATGGCGCCGCGTAGAGCACTTGTTGAAGATCAACCTTCCGGCAGCATCATTTCCCGTTGATCCGCGTGAGGTCGATCCGAATCCCCGCTTTCCCCGTGTCCTTCTCTTCCGCCTGCTCCTTCGGCTGCTCTTCGTCACGCGGACCAGGGTCGGCATCGTCCCGATCGTTGTCGCTGCCCTCGGTCGCTTGGTCTGGCTCGTCCCCTGCCGGCTTCGCCATCTGAGGCATCGTCCAGCTCGTTTCGGGCTCTTCCGCCTGGAACACGCTCGCCCCCTCGAACTCGCCAGTCCTCCAGGAATAAACGGTATCCTCGAATATCTGCGGTAGCACCTCCTTGCTCGTCGGGCTGCCATACCACTTCGCCACGATCCGCATGATCTTGGCGAACATCTTCGTGCCCATGCGCAGGTTTTCGCAGGCGTCGACGAGATCGGGCTTCAGCTCGGACGCATCTCTCACCCCGACGCCGGCGGGGAACTGCGTCAGCCCCACGCGGACAACGGCCCGGCCGACATTCTCGCGGATGATCTCCATCGCCTCATCCGGGGTTTTCGGCTTCGGGACGAGGATCAGCCGACCGCCGGATTTCACGGTGACGGCGAGCGGATCGGGAGAGCCAATCGACGCCACGAACTGCTCGACGATGGCGGGCGTCATGGAGGGGTCGGCGCATTTCTCGATCAGGGCAGCATCCAGCATGGAGGGCTCCGGGTCAGGTGTTGAAGGAAAGGACGAGGGGCTTTGCGAACAGGGCGGCCCAGGCCACGGCGCTGGCGCGCTGGATCCCAACGATGGAGGTTCCGGCCGTCCACCAGCCGTTGCCGATGGCCACGACAAGATCGGGCGACCGGGCCATCGATTGCAGGACCGGCCAGACGACGAGCTGCTCATAGCAGATGAGCGGAGCAACCCTGGTCGCGCCGACATCGACGGCGGGATTGGTGAAGAGGTGTGCGCGGGCTCCGCCGCTCAATCCGAACCAGGAGCGCCACGGTTGCCACATCGATCCGGGGACCGGCATGCGCTCACGATAGAGGACGTGGCTTCCGGTCCGGTCGATGGCGACAAGCACATTGTCATAGCCCTCCGCGTCGACGACGACCGCGCCGGCGATGACCGTGACGTCACCGGCACGCATGGCGCGTTCCCAGAGGCGGGCTACCGTCGGCGTCCAGAAGCCGAGCGCACTCTCCGGAAGGACGATCACCCGCGCGCCGGCAGCCTCGGCCCGCTGAACCGTGACAATCAGGTCACGTTGACGGGAAAGTCCGGTGTCGCGCCCCAGCGAGACGCCCATGGCTAGATCGGCGCCGCGCCATGCTTCAGGTACTTTCGGATCGGTCCAGGAAGCGGCGGACCATAGCCATATGCCTGACAGCGCAATGGCAACAGCCGGTCCTCGTCGGGTCACAAGCCCCATGAGGCCGGCTGTCATAGCGGCCAGGCCTAACCATCCCCATCCGGAAAAGAGCACGCCGGCCGCGGTGATCGGGTGCGCCCATCCCGTGATGCCGAAGGGCGGGACCGCCATCAGGATCGCAGCGACGAGATAGCGGACCGCGCGCCAGGTTCCGGCTCGCGACCACAATGCGACGTGGACGGCGATGAAGCCGGACGCCGCGACGAACCAGAGCGCAACACCCGGCCAGATATTCGACGCGTAGTAGGTGGCGACCCCAAGTGGGAGGCCCCTCGATGCCGCCAGGAAATATCCCGCCGAGACCAACGCCGCCGTCATCCGAGAGGGAGCGATCGACCATAGCAGCGGAAAGGCAAGAGTCGCCGGCAGAAGGAGCACATGCCCGCTCCAGCCGATCCAGCCGGAGGCGACCGCGGCAAGGACGAGGAGGCCGGCGCGGACAACATCAGGGCGCATAGGTCAGCACCTCCTCAGCGAGACCCAGAATGCCGGTGGCCGGGATCGAACCGAAGTAGCGGGAGTCCCATGAGGCCGCGAATGGCGAATAGAGAAACACCCGGCCCGCCGGCACGACGCCCCCGGCGTCTCCCCGGAGCGGACGTCCATTTCCGTCCGACGGCACGACGGTCGTTTGCGGGATGCGCAGCCCGTCGATCCGAACATCGGCTCCAATCTCGATGCGTTGTCCTTCGGTGGCGAGGACCATCTTGATCAAAGGCGCGTCGCCGGTCGTGCAGATGCCGCGGCGCAGATAGCCGCGCGCCCGTCCTTCCGAAAACATCTCTGTCTCCGGCGGGCAGATGAAGACCAGATCGCCGACCGCTGGCGGGCGCTTGAGCGGACGAATGCGCCATATCCCAAGCGGCTCACTCGCCGTCATGTTGAGCCGATAGCCGGCCGCCGCACCGGCGACGAGCACGGTAATGGCAATGACAAGTCCGGTGGCGATAACGATCACTACCATCCATTGCTGGCGCGCTCGGAGCGTCGCGCGAGAACGGCCGTCGGTCATTTCAGGGACAGCCCTTTCGCTTGGGTCTGGTGCAACGCCTCGGCCTGTTTGATGCCGGCGGCGGCGCGCTCATGAGCGGCGAGCTGCTGCACCGTCCGCATGGAATTCCAGGCCGTTTGCACCTCCGCCTTCTGCGTATCGGTCATCCCGCGGGTGACCGACTTGAACGCTTCGCCGCCAGGATCCTTCGCGGACACGCCGAGGAAGGTCCGCTCGCCGAAACGCTCGGTCACGGCCTTGGCGAACCCTTCCAGCTCGGCCTTCACCATCTTGTCGGCAAGGGCATATTCCAGACCGGCCGGAAGATCGTTCTGGTCGATGGCGTTGCGTATCCGCTCGAGCGTCTGTTTCGCATTCGGCGACAGCGCCGGAATATCGACGGAAACCTTGATACGCGCGGCGCGCTCCTCGGTTTCATGCTTGCGCGCGGCCTCGGCGCGGCTGCGCAGATAGCGTTCCAGATTGCGGGCAAGCGCCGGCGCGTTGACGAGCGCGGTATCACGCTCCTGCTTGTCGGCACGGCTGGCGAACATGCCGGTCTTGCCCTTGAGCGTTCCGAAGGTTTCCGGCTCGGCCGAGATCTTCGCGATCGTCGCCGTGGCGCGCGCCTGATCCCTGATCATCGCATCGACATCGACCGCGGCAAATGCCGCCTCCGGCTGGGCATAGACCATGCGGAAGCGGGACGACACGTCCTGCCATTGCTGCTTCAAGGCCGGATCGTTGGTGAGCTTGTCCTCGACGCTCTGCTCAAGCGTTTTGGCGAATGTGGTGATGCCGGCGACCATGGGCTTTGTCTCCTTGACGGTGTTCGGAACGGATTGCTTGTCGTTGCCGCGGGCGAGGCCGAGAGCCGCACCGACGACCTTGAGCCTTGCGGCGAGATCGGCCAGCTTCTGCTTCTGCCGGACGGTCCAGGCGAGCCGGTCGCGGGAGATCGTCCGGGCGACATTCATGAGGTGCAGGCCGCGCACCTCCGCGAAACGGAGAGCGGCGCGATAGGAGGATGCACGCTCGTAGTCGAGCGTTGTTTCCTTCGAGGCGTCACGGGCGAGGCGCTCCTTCAGCCGCTCCATCGCCAGTTCCTTGACCGGCACGACCTTCCAGGAATTGCGCTTGGCCATCGTGCCGTCAGGCAGCCTGACCTGCTCCGAGCCCTTGTGCTCGAGACCGATGCGATCGCCGATCTGCGGCTCGGCCTCGTCGATCGCGCGGGCGAGATCAACGCCCCAGATCGTGCGCTGCTGTCCGTCTCCATAGGCAAGCGTGACGAAGTAGCTGTCGCGGTTTCCCGGCTTGTGCTCGTAGGGCGCTTCACCATAATCGACGAGGACGCCGCCGCGCCTGTTGGTGAACTCCTCCATGCCGACATAAAGCTCGGCTGCTTCGCGATGGCGCGTCATCGCCACATAGGTCAGATGCCGGTCGAGCGTGTTGGAGGCGAGAACCTTGACGCGATCGACGGTGGCACCCTGGGACTTGTGGATCGTGGTCGCATAGCCATGGTCGACATTGGCGTAGAACCGTTGCTCGACCGTGACCTGCCGGCGATCATCGCCTTCGCCGATCTCGGCAACGATGCGTCCGGGCGTTGCTTCGACGACCTTGGCCAGCATCCCATTCTTGACGCCGAGGCTGCCCTCATTCTTCAGGAAAACAACCTGATCGCCAGGGGCAAAACGACGAACGCCGTCCTCTGTCCGGAACGCGAAACCTTCGCCGACGATACCGCGCTCGAAGCAGCTGGCCGCCCGCGCTTTGATCCAGCCGCATGAAGTGCTGCGGATGCGCGGCGACGAGCAGATTGTGTTCACCGCCGGCAACCCGCCGCTTCGATGCGGCAGGGCGATCTGGTTCCGGCGCGCCGACATGAAGACCTGCGTCGGCCAGAACCGATTCCATGGACCTAGGAAACCATGAAAATTGTTGGAACGCCGCTTGCAGTCGCCGCCGCGCTCGCCGCAGGCGTTGGCTGGGTCATCACCGGCGAAGGGCTCGGCCGATCAGATCGTCCGGGTTCGTCCGTCCAGTCGTTGTCCGCCTTCGCGGAAGCCATTGTTCACGCTGTCTCAGGTCGCGTTGAATGACGCCATCATGGTCGTCGCCTTTGCTCTGATCGTTGGCCTGCTGCTCGGCCTGTCCGCCATCACCGTGCCTTGGGATACGCTCGTTCTCTCCGTCGCGCTCTATATCGTCGTGCCCGTCATTATCGCGCAGGTCATCCGCCGCCGGCTCACGGCTGACGGAACGACGCGGGCACTGGATGGCGTGCTGGCGAGGTTGCAGCCAATCTCGCTGGTGGCGCTGCTCGCAACACTGGTTCTACTCTTCGCCTTTCAGGGCGAGCAGATCATCGCCCAACCCGCTGTCATCGGCTTGCTCGCCGTGCCGATCCTGATCCAAGTCTATCTGAACTCAGGGCTGGCCTATCTATTCAATCGGATAACCGGTGAGCGGCATTGCGTTGCCGGTCCCTCGGCCTTGATCGGCGCCAGCAGTTTCTTCGAACTCGCGGTCGCCGCCGCCATCAGCCTGTTCGGTTTTCAGTCTGGCGCTGCGCTCGCCACGGTGGTCGGCGTGCTCATCGAGGTGCCGGTCATGCTCTCGGTCGTCTGGATCGTGAACCGCTCGAACGATTGGTACGAGGCCGCCCCCGCTGTCTCCCGAACCACCGTCACCGAAAGGCACTGACATGAACGCCACGATCTACCATATAGGGTACACGCTGACCAATATCAGCGGGATGTCGCGTTAAGTTCGTGCAGGCCAATTTGCTGGATTCACGCCGGGCTTGCTCCGTCTTCGTCGTGAAGCAACTTGCTGCCGCGCCCACTTGGCTTCATTCTTCGATGCCGCGCGGGACACGCCGAGCGGCGCGACCGCCGTTCTGCGTCTGAGCAGCTCTTGAACGAGGTCGGCGATTGATCGGCTGAGATTTTCTCAGCGCACTAGGCCGGTCGAACATTTGACTCCGACACGCCAACCAACCCAAGATTTATGGTGAAAAATACAATGATAACGTGCACTATATTGGCAACCTAGGGGACGCGGCATGAAGAGATTTTTCATTGGACTTGTCGTCATTGTGGTGCTGGTTGCCGGCGTAGCCGGAATATATCTCTATGAATTGTTCAAAGAGCGGAAACTCGGTGAGGCGCTTGCGTTACAAGAGCGCTCCTTGGCTCTCACAGAAGCCATCCTACAGGCCGGGGCCAAGCCAGACGACTGGAACAACCGCATCTTCCTACCGCAACGCGCCCTGAAAGAACTTGTAGGCGGGCTCAAGGGCATTGAACGCGTCGTTCGCCTTGGCGACAAGAATGCCGACGGACACTATGACGGCGCGGTCATTGTCCGGGTCGAAGAAGCGGCGCTCAGCACGGACGATGGAGCATTCCATGCCAAATTGTCGCTTTCCGCGCACTACCAAGCGGATAGAAAGACGTCATGGTGGGCAGGAACGGCAGCATTCGCTGAACTCGATACCATGCTCCTTTCGCTACCCGATAAGGACGACAAAGGCAAAAACGTAATCCGCCTACATCTAGTCCCGTCCGCAGTGAAGCCCAAATTGATCTGGGGGAACCTGTCATTGAGTTCGGGGGACCTTTTAGCCGAACTGATCGCCGACGGAGCGTTTAGGGGTTGGGACAAGGATCTCGTCATTCCGGGGCCAAGCATTGCGAGTGATCTGGACCTAGACATCGGCAAGGCAAACTCCAGTCACAACACGTTCGACGTGAGTGGCGGATACGATCTTACGATTAAGATCAATCGCGACAAGCTGCACAGGAGCATTGCGGCTGAAATCCCCGTATCGACAACAAACGGCATCTGGATGCTCGGCGGGAAAACTATCGACGAGGTCTTCTCGCATCTGGCCGAACCCCAAAAAATGACTTCTGAAGCGCTTGAGCGCCGCAGGAAATCCGTTTCCGACCGACTTGCCGCGTTCCGCGACGATCGCGATCTCATCTATATCCGAATCCATAATACGCCGATCTTAGAGCTAGCTTCAGAGCTTCGGCAGGCAACGACGGGCACGATCAGCAGCTCCAACGCGAGCGGAGAGATCGCTCACCCAGCCTTGCTGAAGGACGATCTCTTAGGTGAGGTCAGCCTTGTCGTCACGCCGCGTGGGCCGTCATTTGTCTCCGGATCGTTCGAAGTTCAGCCACCAGACATCAAGTGGGTGCCTGGGGTCGGCCTTCAAACCGCACTTCGAGCCGATGCGAGTTTGAATGTGGAACTGCATACCCACACAAATGCCGCCTTTGTCGGCGGTGGTTTTGGCAATGATATCGATCTTCAAGCTAAAACGTCGGTCGATCTTCCGGTCTCAATGAAAGTAGTGAAGCAAACGGTCGCCGCCGGCTCGGCGATTGTTCTGATACCCGAGCTTGCCTGCCGACGCATAACCATTGGCGTTACCCCGAGCGCCCCCAACGACATCGCGGCGAATGCCTGGCTTACCATTCATCAGCTGAGGATTGACGTTGAGCGCAACATCGGCGGGGGAAAACAAGCGCCTTCGATTTTGATCTCCAGCATCCCGACATTCTACCCGTTCAGTAGAAACGAGGAGCCAAAGCCTGACGAACGCGAGTACACGAACTTCGGCCGCAGAGGTGTCGAGGTCACATGGGATCCGAAGGGCGTCGTCGTAGGAACGGATTATCTTGAGGTCTCCGCTGGTTACTCAATAGTTCCCAAAGCGGGTGATGCGGGTCCGGTCTCGAAGGAACAGTTTGACGCTTTCAAAACCGCGCTCAACGAAGCCATTCCTGCAATCCCCTGCGAGCCGGACGACAACTTCATTCTTAAGTCTTGGAATGTCACGCTGTTGGATAAGAATTTGCTTGCAAAGGCGATCATGGACGCCGTTCGAGCAAGGCAGCATGTGGCAGAGGAAACGAAAAAGGAATTGACCAAGCTCTACGAGCGGCCTTTTGACTCGCTGAGGGATCTTCCTGACAACGTCTGGCGGGAGGGGACAAAAGGCGTTCAGGGCGCCGTCGACAACACCAAAGCTGCAGCGGATGCTGCCGCGAAGGCTGCGGCCGATCTGGCAAAGGGTGCCGCCGAGGCCGCCGAGAATACTAGGAAGGCTGCTGAAAAAGCCGCTGAGGACGCAAGGAAGACCGCTGAAAAAGCAGCGGATGATCTCAGGCGTTCCGATCTCAATCCCGGGAATTGGCACTGGTGAACCCATCGGGTCCACGAAACTTTGACCAAGTTCTCGTTGTCTGTCCCGTAGGGGCGCGCCCGTATCCGGCGATCCGCCGGCGGGGTGGGCGAGGGACCGCCCTCGCGGTGCAGATGCAGGTCGATCCGGCCGTCTGCATCTTGCGAGATGTGGGCGTTGCCCGCATGGGCGGAGACCGTTTGCGGGCTCCGGGAGTACAGCGACTAGCACGCGGTCGCCGGAGGCGGCTCGCACGTCCAGACCTCTCGGTGTCCAGATGCGGTCAGGCGATTTCGATATCGGTCCTGGAGAAATCGTCACCTTTGAACAGCAAGGGCAGGCGGTATTCCTTGGCGCAAACATAGACGAAACAGTCGCCCATATTCAAACGCGCCGGATGGGCAACGAACTTGCCGTAGGTGCGCGCCGCCTCGACGGCCTTGCGATGGGTTGTACCGCTGATCGTCAACTCCCTGACCCGCAGCGTCTCAAGCAGAGCATCGACATAGCCCTGCGCCTCATCGATGACGGCGGGCGGAATGGGCGCCTGGTTGCCGTGCTTCTCGTTGGCGATCCGGCGCGCGAGGCTTATGACCGCCTCGAACACCGTCATTGAAGAGCAATAGATCGGCTTGTTCGCGCGTTCGAGCTTGGCAACGAGATAGCCGGCGTCGTCTTCCTTGGTGAGGATCGAGATGATTGCCGAGGCGTCGAGATACATCAGGCGTCCCACATATCGTCGCTGAAAGCCTTCATGTCGAAGGGCTTCGGATTGGGGCCGAGCTGCACCGCAACTTCGTCCTGAATCTTGCGAATGCGCTCTACCAGGGGTATTGTTTCCTTCGCGCGCGCAAGCTCGTTTTCGAGCGCGCGGCGGACGGCCTCGGTCTTGTTGGGCGCATTGGTCAGCTTCTGGACCTTCTTCGCCAGTTCATCGACATCGCTGTCTCGGATATAGAGGGAAGACATCGGGACTTTCCTTTTTCGTATATTCCTCGGTGAATATACGAATATTCTATATGGAATATACAATCACTTCAAGCTGCGAGATGTGGGCGTCACCCGCGTGGGCGGAGACCGCGTGCGGGCTCCCTGAGCGGAGCAAGTAGCACGCGGTCGCCGAAGGCGGCTCGCCCAAATCATTGCCAACGGCACGCCATCCATCAGGGAAATGAATCATTGGCGGCCGACCGATTCAGAACTGTCGTTGGACAACGATATCCCGATCGGCGACGATTCCGCCATGATCACGCAGCCTTACCAACTCTATGTCGAGCGCAGCGACCCGTCGAGAAACATGGCCCGCTACTATGCGATGTCCATAGAGCCGACGTTGTTCGGAGCGGCCTGCCTCACCAGACGATGGGGCCGCATCGGCACGGCAGGCCAGGAGAAGGCGCATCATTTCCAGCGGGAAGAAGATGCCGTCCATCTGTTCCTCGACGTCCTGCGCCAGAAGCGGGCACGCGGCTAGCTGGAGATGCGAGCCGTCGAATTTGCGCGGCGCGAGATTGTTGAAGCACTCGTTATAGACGCCGGCCAGCCTGTCGGTCCGCTCCGGATCGGTCCAGACCCAGTGTTCGAATTCGGTCTTGATCTGCTGCAGCTTCTCGCGCGCGGCCTCGGTATCGACGACGTTGAGCACGCGCCGTTCGCCGCCGACCTCCTTTATGGTGTCGAATATCTGCGGCACGCGGCTGTTGAGCGCATCGGCGAGCAGTTCGCCGGCGTGCCGGCGGCTGGTGCCCCATTCGGAGGTGCCGGCGGCGCGATAGGCGAGCTGGCGCGCGTCGACGGTCCAGGAGCCGAGCTCCGGCATATGGTGGATATTGATATCGACGTCCATCGTCTGCTTGACGAAAGCGACGACATCGGCAGCCGGGATCCATGGCGCGCCAAGACGCGCGGTGATATCCGAGGGACGCAGAGGCGAGGGCTGGACAGCCAGCAGCGCGCGGATATTGCGCTCGAAGGTCGAATCGAGGGCCGCCGCGGCTTCCGCGACGGCAAGCTTGGTGCGGACCGGGCCGGAGAGATAGGCGTCGGCGGTCTGCCAAGCGCCGTCGGCCGGGTTCTGGAAGACCGTATCACCGAGCTGGTCGACCACCTTATCGCGATCACAATGCAGGAGCTCGGCGATATGGTCGAGGTCGACGCGGCCGCGCTCGTTGAGCACGACGGCAAGCGCGTCGCCGACATTCGTCACCACCGGCGGGGCAGGGGGCGCGATCACCCGCTGCGAGAAGATCGGACCGGGCTTTGCCGTGTCAGTATCCAGATCGTAATCCTCGATGGACGCAACCAGCCAGCAGTCGGGATCGTCCCGGAATGGCTGGAGGTTCGGCTGGCGATGTGTCTCGCGGGTCTCGCCGGATTCCGCATCCTCGGTAATACTGACGGTCGTATGGTTGATCGGCCCGAAGTCGCGGACGAAGGTCGACCAGGCGATGCGCAAGCGCACCTGAAGGTCGCGCCACGGCCGGCCGGTCTCCTGCGCCTTCAGCACCTCGCGCACGGCGTCGCGGACCGGGATCAGTTTCTGGATGATGCGGACGTGCTTTTCCGCCAGGCCATCGCCGTTGCGGCCTTTGCGGACTTTGATCGCAACGGGCTGACCGTCGACGATCTGCATCAGGCCTTGCCGGTTGTCGACGAAGTAGCTGCCTTCGCGAATATTGGCATTGCCGGGCCGCAGATCGATGATCTCGGCCAGTTCCTCCTCAAGATCGAGATCGATCTCGGTCGGCTCACCGTCATAGAGGTTTGCCGGAAGGCGGCCAACAGCGGCATCCAGCAACCCGAGGAGATCGTCGGTGTCACGCAGCCGGCAGGTATAGGTCTCGCCGAAGGGGCCGGAGGTCAGCGCGTGATCGCCGAGAACCATGCCGGGGTTGTCGACGAACCAGCGGTTGACGCGAATGGCACCTTCGTCCTCCGTGACGGGGCGGACGTCCTCGATATCGAGCCACGACATATCGCCCTCCGGCTCGCCGGCTTTGCGCGTGCGGAAGAAGAGGATGTCGACGGCAGTGTCCGTGCCGGCGTCGCGGCGGAAGACGCCCTCGGGCAGGCGAATGGCGGCGACGAGATTGGCCGATTTGGCGATGTGCTCGCGCGCTGTGCGGTCGGCCTTGTCCATCGTGCCGCAGCTCGTGACGAAGGCGGCCAGTCCGCCCGGCTTCAGAAGATCGATCGAACGGGCGATGAAGTAATCGTGCAGCCGCAAGCCAAGCGGTCGATAGTGATGGTCCGAACGGACGGTCCGGTCGGAGAAGGGAGGATTGCCGATGGCAAGGTCATAGACGACGCCGAGATTGGTGCGCGCGAAGTCGGCGTTGACGATGCGCGCCTTCGGCTGTAGCAGGCGGACGATGCGCGCGGTGACCGGATCGATTTCGATGCCGCTGACATGGCTGGTGGCGCGATAAGCCGGCGGCATCAGCGCGGGGAACAGCCCCGTGCCAATGCCCGGCTCAAGGATGCGGCCGCCGCGCCAGCTGAGCTGCTGGAGACCCGCCCACACCGCCTTGACGATGAATTCGGGCGTGAAATGCGCATACTGGGTGCAGCGGGCGAGCGAGGCATAGTCGGCTTCAGTGACGGCGCTCTCCAACGAACTGCCGAGATCGTCCCAGCCGTCGCGAAACTCCACCTCGCCCGGCCGGCGGAACATGCCGTTGGCAAGTTCGCTTGCCCCAAAGCCGGTGAAGCGAATGAGCTTCTCCTGTTCCTCGCGTGTCGCCGGTCGCTCCTGCTTGTCGATCTGACCGGCGAGCAAGATCGCGGCGACGTTCGCCCCCGCCCGTTCCTTCCAGCCGGCGGCAAGACCGCGGCCGGCGGCGTCGAGATAGAAGTTGGTGCGCGCGTCCTGTTTGCACGGCGCAGGCTTTCGCGCCGCGGCGATCGGCAGAGCCGGAGCAGAGGCGGGCGGCATCGGGTCCGGATCATCGTCATTGGCGGCGAAGGGATCGTGGCCACTGAACGCGGACATGCCGAGGCCGAGGCCAGACGTCAGCGCGGTATTGCCGAACATATCGAGCGTGAAAGGATCGTTGTTGCTCATCGAGATCTCCTTGTGAGCGGGCGCGCGCCGTCGTCCCGCGAAAGCAAGGTTCGGCGGGGGAAAGCTTGGGCGGTGGAAGAGGGTTCGGGTCCGAGCTGGAGCGACGTCCTGCTTTTCAGACCTTTGTTATACGGTCCGCCGCCCGCATGGCGGGCGGCCGGTCAAGGGCCGCGTTAGCGGCAGCGCTTGCCCTTGACAGGCCGGCAAGCGCATGCGGGATCGACCCTGTCCTTTTTATTTTCTTTTTGAGGTGCCGATTTCCGACCGGAACCGGCATTTGAGAAATCTGGACGACATTGATCGCGATCATCCGCCTTCGTCATCAACGAAAGCAGGCCAAACGGACGCCGGGTCGTCGACCAACTCAACTTCGAAGGGTCCGGTCCAATCCCGAACCCAGGCCGGCGCCGTGCCTTCAAAACGCATATCGTCTCTGACCTGATTGCGCTCGTTCCAATCATCTTCCGATGGGAAATTCTCGAGGAAGAGCTTTCGGGCAACGGTCCATTCACATCCACCTTCTGGATCCACGACGACCGCGTAGTCGTTAACCCAGGCCTCGGGTACGAAATGCAATATGACGCCCTCTGCTTCGTCTTCAGCGGCTTCAATTTCACCAGGGTTGTTGAAGTCCTGGGTCTGTCCGCTCTCCCGGGTAGTAGCGGTCGCGGGATAGTTGACGCGGCCGACGAAATTTTTGCCACCGTACACGTTGGGCATGAGAATGCTCCCTTCAAGATGGCCGCGCTGAAGGCCGCTGGCCGTGATCGCTGGAGCCGGCGCGTCGTGCTTTGCCGCGCCCCAGTCTTCGTAGGCGCGTCGGGTAGCCCCCTTGGCGACCTCGTACTGCCAACCCGCGACGGTGACCTGGCTATCCGGTTTCGATCCGTCCGGATCGAGGTTCGGCAAAGCGTTCGCTGCATCGGTGAGCGTCATCATTTCCATGATAGCGACCGCGTGCATCCAGGCCTTGCGGCTTCGGGGATCTCGTTCCTCGTAGAATTTCCAGCTGTCGGGCACCTGGTAGCCTGTGCCGATCAGCTCGGCCATGAGGTAGCGGGCAAGCGCATTCGTCTCCTCGACGATCTGGCTATCGCTGCGGCCCTTCAGGGCAGCTCGGATATCGGCAAGGAGCCGGTCGACACCTTCCTGCGACGCGTCAGCCTCGAAACCAGCGATGAAGCGCTCGGCGCGATCGAGCGCCTGAAGGAGGAGAGGCAAAGACGATGCGATCCGCGGACCTCGAACCTCCTCGATATCTACGACGGTGACGACGCCGTCCGGCGCCTCGACATTGTAGACGTTGGCTGAACTGGCCGGGCGCCGAACGATTTCGTGCGCCTTGCGGGCCGCGTCGATCGGCGATGCGGCATCATCGACGTCGATGTCCCATGAAACACGATAGGTCATGTCCGCCCCCATCATGCCGCAGCCGCATCGGGCAGATAGCGCAGATGAACCGGCAGCTTGGCGGCGATCTCCTCGTCGGTCATGGCGTCGAGCAGTTTCGGCACGCTGCTCAGCTTGCCACCGAAGAAATGAACGGTGCGCCGGTCGCGCGACGCATGGGGCCAGCGATAATCGGCATAGCCGCGATAGGGCTCGACCGTGCTGCTCCAGATGTGCTCGAGACGTTCCTCCCGCGTCATCGCCCGCACCGGCCGGCTCTCGCGTTCGATAATGGCGAGACGCATCCGCTCGACTGACATATCGTCGGAAAGATCGCAGTAGCCATGAAAGTAGCGGATGGCATCGTCGATGCGCAGCGCGAAAAACACTGAAGTCACCGACCCGATCAGGAATTGCCGGAGCGCGAACATCGAACCACGGACCCAGAGCGGCGCTTCCACGGCGAACATATAGTCGTGCTCGGCCTCGCCGATCTCGAACCATTCCCCTGCATAGAGCGCCCTTGCGTCATCAGCGCGGCGGTGAACGCGCCCAGCATGGCGGTCGAACATGCGATACATCTGGTGGCGGTCGGCGACGCCCTGGTATACCTTGCGGATTGCGGGTGCGTTGGTCATATGCGGCTCCTTCGGGGTTGCCGGACCGAAGCGCAGCGCGGCCTTCTCGACCCAGCCTTCTTCTTCAGTCCTCTGTTACCCCTCCTCGACCGCCGGCATCGCGACCGGCCGGGTCAAGGGCCGGCTCCGCCGGGCGAAGCTTCCCTTGACGCGGGCGGCGCGCATCCGGCATGCCTCCCCTTTTTCCATTCCTCCCTCTTCTCCTTTTCCACCTTTGCCTTTTCCTGGAGCGCCTCGTTCCAGTCGTCCGCCATCAGTCGCAGCCGCTGCCAAGCGCAACCGGCGCTGTCGGCGAGGACGCGAAGGCGCTCGGCATAGGTCTCGCCTTGATCATTCGCGTCGGTCGCCGCAACCAGCGTGACGCCCGGACGCGACGCCAGGGTCCGCAGGGCCGCGTCGGTCAGGGAAGACCAACCCCCGCCGGTGCTGAGATATTGCGAGCCGTCGCGGAGACCTTCGAAGGCCGCGAGGCTCATGGCGTCGATCGCCGCCTCCGTGGCGCATAGGCGCAAGGCATCCCGCGGGCCAAGACGGAATAGAGTTTTCGAGCCGCCCGTCGAGAACCCGCGCCATTCCGGGCCGCGCTCCTCCCAGCCGCAGACAATGCCGGCATCGTCCGTATGGGCCGCCCACATGCTTCCGTACGGACCTTCGCGAAGCTGGTTGTTCGAGATCACCATTCGCAGAACGCCCGACGGAAGGAAGCGGGCGCCGGAAAGATAGCGCCAGGTCGCGGACCCGCGCCATGGAACGCGTCGCGCCAACCATCGATCCGCAAGGCTTGTCGCTGCGGGCCGCTCGCGAGGTGCTTTCGGCCAGACGGGATCGCTCGTCTCGAATCCAACCAGAGACGCAACGCTTTCGACACCCTCGACGAAGCCGACATGATCAAGGCGTTGCACGAGCGCGAAGATATCGCCCTTGTCGTCGCTGAGCGGATCAAACCAGCCTTTCCCCTCATGGGTGACGATGACGATCTCGCTGCCCCGGCGAAACTTTACCGCTCGGCGCGTGCTTTCCTTGACGTCGACGGCAAACCCGGCCCGCTCCAGAAGCGCACCGCAATTCACCTTCTCCTTCAACTCTCTGATTTTCTCTCTTTTCATGCCAATCCAGCCGCGCCAGCGGCCGCTCCTTTCTGTTCCGGCCACACATTTGCGCAGCAAATCGACACCCGCCGCGCCAAGCGGCGGCTGCAAGGGCGCGGAGATCGGGGCGAGGGGACCCCCCGCCCCCGCCGCGGCGGCGCTTCCCTTGCAGTCGCCGCATGGATGCGGCACCCGAGAGAAGGGCAGGGCCGGCTCAATGAGCCGGCCCGAAGTCGAAGGGATCGATTTCGTGAATCACATCGACATCGGCGTCATCGAGCACCACGCTCGATAGCCGGCAATGGAATTGCCTTCCCTGTCGGCTAGGGGGTACGCTGAGCCACCGGCTCAAGGAGGAGGCGCTGTCGCTGCGCGCGCTCCTCGACCGGTTCTCCCTTGCGCAAAATCATTCCCGCAGAGACGTTTCGGACATAAAGTACGTTGCGTAGGCGCGTTCGATTTCTTCGATCCACGAGCGGTTAGCTGGCCAAATACGGCGCACCGTCCCAAACCCAGGCACGAATAGAAGCACACTGCGTCAGCGATGATTCTCACCTAATTGTGAGAGGTAGCGCTACTGCTCTCTCCATGCGCGCGCAGATAGGCCGGCGCGGCGGCAACGATCCAGCGCTGCGGGCCGCTCAGCGGCACGGCGATCATGTCTTCCGGCACGTGATGGCCGTAGCGCACGCCGGCATCGTAGCCCTCGGCCGTGATGTCGATCGGCCGGTCATCGACCACGACCGTCAGCCGGACAGGCCGCGGCGAAGTCCGGCAGGGCCGGCGCGATGAGCAGGTGCGCCGCATCGGCGAACGCATTGATCCGCAATTCGCCGAAACGCGCCATCCCGGGCGCGTCGAGCGCTTCCAGCGCCTGGCCGATGGCATCGAAGCCCTCTTCGAGCCGCCGCGCCAGCTCCAGCCCGAGCTGGGTCGGCGACAGCGCGCGGCTGGTGCGGAAAAGCAGCTTCGCGCCGAGCCGCCGTTCCAGCCGCCACATGGCATGGCTCACGGCCGACGGCGTCAGTCCGAGCTCGATTGCCGCCGCCTTGAAGCCCTGCCTGCGAACGATCGTCAGGAAAACGCGGAGGTCAGCAAGGTCGACGCGATCGATGCGCGATGATCCCGGCATAATCTGCCGGGGTCGTGTATCCGAGCGACGAGTGCGGTCGGAAATGGTTGTAGTCGTCAGCCCATTCGGCAATGACGCTGCAGGCATGATCGAGGCTGAAGAACAGGCTTTCGTTCAAGAGTTCGTCACGCATGCGGCCATTGAAGGGTTCGACATAACCGTTGTGCATCGGCTTTCCCGGCGCGGTGTCGCGCCACTCGACCTTATGCCTTCGACCAAGCCAGGACCGCGTTCAACGTGAACTCCGTGCCGTGGTCGGAGACGATCATGCCGGGCTTGCCTCGCCGCTCGAGGAGCGCGGTAAGTTCCCGCGCGACGCGACGCTCGGAGATCGAGGTATTGGGAATGGTGCGGTTCATTGGGGTTCCTTCGGTTGAGCAAGGAGAAACTGATACGCAGGATGGCTAAATAAAATTTCCCTAGCCACTAGGATGGAAGCATTTTCGACAATATAAACTCACCACTCTAGATCGTGTGCAGGAAATATAAGACAATGCGCATTTGCAGCATCTGCGGTAGTGAAACCTTCGATATCATTGGCAACCTTCCAAGCCATAGGTGCACGGGCTGCGGCTCGTTTGAAAGAACACGATATCTTTGGTCTTTTCTAACTTCCGCGCAGCGGCTGAATCCGGGGTTGCGTATGCTGCATGTGGCTCCTGAGAAAGCGCTTTCTTTGAAAATTCGGGAGATCGTAGGAGACTCATATACTCCAGCCGATTATGATCCGAGCAGATATGCTATCGAAGGCCTTACGGTCGAGAAGATTGACCTAACTCGCATGAACGAGATCGAGGGTGCATCCTTCGACTTAATTCTCCATCTCCATGTGTTGGAGCACATTCCAATGGACTTAGGGCAATTGCTCGTTGAGCATATCCGGGTCTTGAAGCCAGGAGGTCGGTTCATTTTTGCGCTACCGATCGGCCCCGGCATCACGTACGAAAACATCTGGCCAGACGCTACTCCCGCAGAACGCAAAGAACGCTTTGGCCAGCACGATCACGTCAGACTTGTTGGGAAGCTTGATTTCCCGCGATTCCTGAAGCGTGTTGCAGGGGCTTTTACTGGGCAGGAAGATTTCCGGATCAACCCTGATGATTATATGAGTCGTCAGGATCTTGATCGAGCGGGCTTAGCCTACGCTAGGGTGATGGGCTATACAGGCGACACTCTCTTTGAGATCGTGAAGCCCGGCCGAAGCAATTAAACGGTCGCCACGGTCGCATCCACCCACATACTGCCAGTCCACCATATGGGTTTTCCGAGCGTCGTGTCCCAATGGCGATATCCCACCGTGGAGACTGTCGGTCGTCCCCCTGTAGCACTCGCCCGAATGATTTGAACAGCCCCAACCCAGCGTTATTCATACCGACATCCTTGACGAGCAAGCTCGCCTCCCCTGCGCCCCCGTCTTCGCGCGCATAGATCGAGCCTGGGATAGCCGCTATCACCCCTTAAAAGGCGCCACGGAGGGCGCCTTTTAAGGGGTGAGACGCGCCATGCTGGACGGCGTAGACGAGCAGCGATTAATACGGCCGGCCGAAGAAGAAGACGAGAACTATCTTCTTTGAAACCTCAAAGGCCGTCATCGGCGGCGGCTCCTTGTCGATCGCGTCGTAACCGGACCGCGTCAAAGAAAATGTGGAATTATTGTCGGTCCCGAGTCGCGTGATGTAACTCATGTCGAGCGCACGGTTTATGGCAGGGAAATCGTCAACAACCCACGGCAACTTGTAGGCGGGAACATTTTGCCCTCCGGCCCGATGAAGGGTATTGAGAATGTGATATAGCGTTGCAGCCATCGAATTGCCTCAACAGCGATTTCTGTCGTCCATACCACTATCGCCCGAGCAGAGATATATGCGCCCCCGAGAAGAATTCCGTACGATCCGTGCCGCCCTTCGCGAGAAGCGCAATGTCATGAAGGCCGTCATGCTTCGCGACATGCGGTCCCGCTTCTTCAATCACGGCCTCGGCTTCCTCATCGTGTCGCTATGGCCACTGGCGCATATCCTCCTCCTGCTGACGATCTACAGGCTCGTGGGGCGTATCGCGCCGTTCGGCGACAGCCTTGCGGTCTTCTTCGCCACCGGGCTCGTGCCGACCCTGACCTTCATGTACGTGTCGCGCTTCATGGGCCTGTC
>Ga0206102_1000071_pt1 | contig 48063 bp, 27 predicted proteins | sample 1B1Ametagenome_FD_148645 | JGI IMG/M metagenome (GOLD analysis project Ga0206102, IMG submission 148645) | Enriched microbial communities from leaf-cutter ant dump, University of Wisconsin, Madison, United States - 1B1A | ecosystem: Environmental > Terrestrial > Nest > Insects nest > Nest dump... | reverse complement strand
TTTCCTAAATGGGTGTGTGGTAACTTCCATTTTACAAGAAAAGATGATTTTTTTGTGCACTTTTTTAACATTCCACAAAAGCGGGGCCTCCGGCAGTCAGTTTTTACTGACTTTCTGGACAGCCCCTCCGGTGCGTGTATACCACGCGCCATTCCCAAGAAGCAGTGCTACCGCACATCGGCTGTCAGGCCCGCCGGCTGCACAGCGCCGCAGGTCCCCCTAACAACGAACGCTCCCACTCCCGCACTCCTAAAGCTATCGCTTCGCCCCATCCGACCCCAACAAAAAAACGGAGCCAGCGGCCCCGTCTCCCGTTCTTCCTATGAAACTGCGTGCTCCGACTTAAGCTTGTACAACGCCGCCACGAGCGGTTCGGCCGGATCGCGGTTGAGCAAATACAACGTCATCAAAAACGCCAGCGGCATTGCGCACGTATTGTTGCCTTCCTTGATCGCCGGGAAACCGGCTTCGAGAATCGGCCCCGCCTCTTCGTGAAACTCCAGGTCCACGTAAACGGTATCTTCCGAAAATTCCTCACGGGCGCTTTGCGCACAATGCGGGACGATATAGTTATCATAAACCGCCTTCGCCTCGTCTTCTGTTTGCGGCGGCACCGGCAGCGGTTTGTGCTCACCTGCGCGAATCATATCGACAAAATACGACGACAGCCAAACGCCCGGATTCTCGTCGCCCTGAAAAACGCGAACCACTTCATTGAGCAAAAAGCCGCAAGCGTACGTCTTGCCGTCCTTTTCCAGCGTAAAAGCAAACAGGGGGCCGTGCGCCGGGTGCTGGCCGATTTGGCCGCCCGCTACGAACTCTGGGTACTGCTGCTGCAGCAAATGCCGGGCATGCTGGAACAAAGCGATAATCATTTCCGCTTCCTTCTGCTGCTGTTCCTCCTGGCTTGGCTGCTCGGTCGTTTCATTCGTTGTCATAAATCGGCTCTCCTCCTTCACTTCTTCCTTTATCTTACCACGCTCACGAACAAAATTAAATTGAAAACCATTACATTGTCATCGTTTTCCATGTATTCCCGTTTGGCGTTTGAGCAAAAAACCCGGCGCAGACGCGCCAACCGTCGTACGACGCCAGCCGCACGCAGTGCGAACCGGCTGCTCCGCCCGCCGGTCACGTGTCAAGCTGCGGCTCCAGCAGCTCGCGGTAATAGCGCTGCAACTCCTCGGCGCAAGCCGCCAGCCGATCCAGCAGCTCGGGCGGTTCAAGCACGCGCACCGTCTTGCCATAAGCGAGCACAAACGTCGCGCCCATCGTATACAGCGACTGCCGCTCGATGTTGAACCAGGCCTCGGTCGTCGTGCGCTGCACAAGCGCCTGGCCGAAAAACCAATGGCTGCACAAATCGTTCAGCGCCTGCTCCCGGCCGGCGATGCGTACCGGCACGTATTCGGCACGCTCCGGGTCGGGACGCAGCCCGGCCAGCAGAAACTCGCGCGCCGAGAAGCCGGCGGGACGTTCGAACCGCCCGTCCGTTGCGCCTAGTGCGCAGATGCGGTCGACGCGAAAGCTGCGAATGTCGCTGCGCGCGCGGCAGAAGCCAACGACATACCAACGGTTTTTCCAAAAAACGAGGCCGTATGGGTCGAGATGGCGCGTGGCGACGGTATGGCCGTAACCTTTTTGATACTCCATTCGCAAGGTGACGCCTTCGGCGGCCGCAACCTCCAACTGCTGCAAAAAAACTGCCTGCGCCGCCGCGGCCGGAGCGTGGATCACCTCAACGCCGCGCGCATGGCGACTCAGGCGCTCGCGCTGCTCGTCGTTCGCGTACAGCTTGAGCTTGTGCACGGCGCGGGTCAGCGCCTCACCAAACGGGTAGCCGGCCTCGCGGGCGAAGACGGCGGCGTGCGCGAGCGCTTTTTGCTCATCGGCATCAAAGGTCAGCGGCGCTTCGCCGAAGCTTGCCAGCAGGCTGTAACCGCCGTTATGGCCGGAGTCCACGACGATCGGCACGCCGCTGGCGCACAAGGCGTCAATGTAGCGATACACCGTGCGCACGTGAATTTCCAGCGCTTCGGCCAGTTGCTTGGCCGTGTGGCGTTTTCCGGTTTTCAGCAGCCATAGAATGGCCAGCATATTGTCGGCTTTGGACATGCGAAGGCGCTCCTTTTTACGCAAAATGGGTGAGTCCGGGATAGGTCTGTGACAACGTATTCGCGGTGCGGGGAGCGGTTTCCTGTTGCCGGGGGATTGTGGGGGGCTGAATGGCAGGAGCCGGCGGCCTATTTTGCCGCAAGTTGGGTGAACATCTGCGGCAGCGCCGACGCCCGACACATATGGTGAGGTAGAACTTATGCCATGTAAAAGGAGCTTACCGTATGCAGCGTTTGATGTGCAAAGGCAAAATCCACCGCGCCACCGTCACCGAAGCCGATCTGGACTACGTCGGCAGTATTACGATCGATGCCGCGCTTATGCAGCACGCCAACATTCATCCGTATGAAATGGTGCAGGTGACAAGCCTGCGCAACGCCACCCGCTGGAAAACCTATGCGCTGCCCGCGCCGGCAGGTTGCGGCAAAATCGGGCTGAACGGCCCGCCGGCCCATTTGTTCCAACCGGGCGATCTGGTCATTATTTTGAGCTTGGGCCTGATGAACGAACAGGAAGTGGCGGCGCTGCGGCCCAAGGTGGTGTTTGTCGACGAAGCGAATCGCATCGTCAGTGTGGAAACACACGATTTCGTCGTGGAACGTCAGGAGGCGAAGCGGCATGAGCAAACGTAGTTTAAGCAAGTGGGGCAAGTACAAGGTGATGCGGAAGGCTTCCGCGCTGCGCCCGTATTTGCCGCAAACAGCCTGGTTTAAGCCGGAAGCGCTGCGCGTCATGCTCAGCGAATACGGGGATGTCATTGTGAAACCAACCGGCGGCTGGGGCGGCCGGGGCGTGGTTCGCGTCCGTCTGCGCTCGTCCGGGGCGTATGACGTACAGGCCGGATCTTCCCGGCGCACGCTGCACAGCGAATCGGCCTTGATCGCCTACTTGCGCAAACATGCGGGCTCGCACGCCATCGTTCAGCAGCGCATCAGGCTGGCCGCGGTGGGCGGATGCCCTTTCGACTGCCGCGTGATGGTGCAGCGTCGGCCCAAGGGCGAATGGCGCGTCACCGGCAAGTTGGCCAAGGTCGCCGGCAAGGGCTATGTGGTCACGAACGTGCGGCGCAGTCAGGGACGCATTGTGTCGTTGGAAAAAGCGGTCCGTATGTCGGATATTCCCGGCGCTTCGACCGGGGCGCTGTCGGCGTTGATGGACGACGTCGCGCTGCAAACCGCCCGGCAGCTGCGCAAGGCGTATCCGAGCAAACGCACGATCGGGCTCGACTTGGCGGTCGACCGGGACGGCCGCGTCTGGATTATCGAAGCGAATTTCACCCCGATGCTGGGGTTGTTCCGCAAGCTGAAAGACCGCTCAATGTACCGGACAATCCTGTCGTACTGATTGGCGGGAACGAAAAAATATGGCTGTTGGACGGGAGCCGCTTCCCGTCCTTTTTGCCGCACATAAGCTTAAAAGGTGAGTTGATCTGACGACAGGAGGCTGACAAATGAAACGTTTCGAGCTGCTTTGTGCGCGATGCTCCAAACGATACCCGTTCCGCTATGAATCGATGCGATGCGCGTGCGGCGGCACGCTGCTTGTCGAATACGATTTGGAAGCTGTGGCCCGTCAGGTGAGCAAGGAAGCGCTTGGCCAGCGCCCCGCTTCGATGTGGCGTTACCGGGAGTGGCTGCCTGTGCGGGACGCGTCGGCGATCGTGTCGCTCGGCGAAGGTTGGACGCCGCTGGTGCGGCTCGCGGCTGCCGAACGCACGCTGCCGCTTGCCCAGCTGTGGGTCAAACGCGAGGAGCAGAACCCGACGGGCAGCTTCAAGGCCCGGGGGTTTGCCGTGGCCGTTTCGCTGCTCAAGGAGGCCGGGGTCCGGCGGGCCGCCGTGCCGTCCAACGGCAACGCCGCCGGGGCGCTGGCCGCTTACGCGGCGCACGCCGGCATCCGGGCCAGCGTGTTTATTCCGCAGGACTGTCCGGCGCTGATCGTGAGGGAAAGCGTGCTGTACGGTGCGGAAACGTATCTGGTTGACGGCCTGATCCATGACGCCGGCGCAATCATCGAGGCCGGCAAAACGGCCGAGGGCTGGGTGAACGTCGGCACGCTGCGCGAGCCGGGACGCGTCGAAGGCAAAAAAACGATGGGGCTGGAGCTGGCCGAGCAATTCGGCTGGCGGCTGCCCAGCGTGATTATCTACCCGACGGGCGGCGGCTCGGGCATCGTCGGGATGTGGAAGGCGTTCCGCGAGCTGCAAGCGATGGGCTGGATCGACGGCCCGCTGCCGCGGCTGGTGAGCGTGCAGGAGGCCGGCTGCACGCCGCTTGTGGACGCGCTGGGCGGGGCGGATGCCGCGAGCGGGACGGCAGCGCGCGAAGAGCGCGCCGAAGCGCGGGCGGCGCACCGGGACGGCGGCGCCAGCCCGACGGGCATGCGCGTGCCGAGCCCGCCCGATTTGCCGCTGGTGGCCGACTGCTTGCGGCACAGCGGCGGAACAGCCGTCGCGGTGACTCGCGACGCGATTGCCCGGGCGCAGCGCAGCTTGGGCGCCCTCGGGGTATCGGCGTCGCCGGAAGGCGCGGCGACGTGGGCCGGCCTGCTGGAGCTGTGCGACAGCGGCTGGATTCGACAGGACGATACGGTCGTCCTGTTCAACACCTCGCACGCGCTGAAATACGCGCTGCCCGCCTCCGGCGCCGAAGCGCCGCTGATCCGCAGCTACGCCGACTATGTGCGGCTGCGCGAGAGCTAAGCCGCGCTCACACAGGGTTAGCTGCCACCCATGTGGCGAGCATCCGCGACCCGGTAGCCGCACACGATGCGCAATGCCAGCTCGCGCTCAAGCTTTGTCGGGTCGCAGGCCAGCGGGCATTGCGCGCCCCGACCGACGATCTGAACCGCCGCCGCGTACGGAGTCGCCCACCGACCGATGGCCGTAAGCGGCGGGCGGCCCGTCTTCCCGCAAGGCCCAGCGGGCAAACCCGCGCGCAACTGCGGCCGGCTGTTTTCCACCAGCCTGTGCGCACAGCACAGGCCAAGACGCACAACCCGTCCCTGCTCGGCCGGCCTATCAACAAAAAACCTCCGTCACAGCCCGCTTGCCAGTGACGGAGGTTTGCTTGTGTCAGAAAAAGAAGAACCAAACACCCGTAATTTCATATCGTCACAGCCCGATCAGGCAATGACGCAGAGGTTTGTATATGCAGGCGGCTACGGTTAACATACGCCCCGTTCGCTTCCCCAGCCACAGCTTGCGACCAGCCAGTCGCCACACCACGCACGACTTCCCGGCGTGCAGCAGCCTGCCGCAAAGCGGCGGCCAATCGCACGACGGCAGCCAGACCCATCCGCAAAGCCGCACCCGCTACTGCAGCTCTTACACGACGTTCGATTATTGGACCTGTGATCACCCAAGCATTCGGCAGCGGGCCACACCTGCTACTGCAATTCTTGCACGACGTTCGGCGGCGTCCGCCCTTCGAGCCCGGCAACCAGATTCTGCGCGGCCAACATCGCCATGTCAAAGCGCGTTTTGTCCGTCGCCGAAGCGATATGCGGCAGGACGATCACGTTCGGTTGCCGGAGCAGCGGATGGTCGGCGTCGACCGGCTCGCGGTCGAACACATCAAGTCCCGCAGCCCGTATGCCTCCGCTTTGCAGCGCTTCAAGCAAGGCCGCTTCGTCGACGGTTTGCCCGCGCGAGGCGTTGATGAAGATCGCCGACGGCTTCATCAGCGCCAGCTCGCGCCGGCCGATCAGTTGCTTGGTTTCCGGTGTCAGCGGCGTCATCAGCACAACAAAATCCGACTCGGCCAATAACTCGTCCAAGGAGCGATACGCCGCGCCAAATTCCTCCTCGGCTTGCGGCTTGCGGCTGCGATTATGGTACAGCACGTTCATCGCAAAGCCAAACCGCGCCCGCCGGGCGATCGCTTCGCCGATCCGGCCAAGGCCAATGATGCCCACCGTCGCGTGATGCACGTCGATGCCATACAACACCTCGTTATCGCCGCGCTGCCAGCGGCCCTCGCGAATATAGCGATCAAGCTCGACAACGCGTCGGGCGGTGCCAAGCATCAGCGCCAGCACAAGATCGGCTACCGATTCGTCCAGCACATACGGCGTATGCGTGCCGATAATGCCGCGCTCTTTCATCGCCGGCAAATCGTAATGGTTGTAGCCGACGCTCACGCTGCTGACGACGCGCAGCTGCTGGGCGTAGTCAAACAGCTCCGCATTGATTTTGCCCCCTGCCGTCAACAGTCCCTGCACATCCGCCGTGCGCTCCAGCAGCGTCTGGCGCGGCACCGGCTCCTCCGATCCCCAGAAATCGCACTCGCAATGCTCCTGCAAGTATGCCTCCACCTCGGCGGGCATCGGTCTTGTTACAAAAATACGCGGTTTCATCCGCTCTCCCCCCTGTATGCAGCGCGGCTCCCGAGCCGAACGCCGTTTCTTTGGCTTGTCCCCTCTTGCGCCCACGCAAACAGCCGGAAACGAATCCTTGATGGATACATCTCCGGCCGTCCGGCGCATTTCCTTATTTCTAATTGAAGTTTTCAATGTTCTTATGATAGTCCTCTGCGCGCCGTCTGTCAAATCATGCCACGCGGACGCCTATCCGCTAGTGCAGCTGTTTGCTGAACGCCTCAATCTCCGCCTCGGACAAGCCGGTCACTTCGGCAATGAGCGAGATGGACAACCCTTTTTCCAGCATATTCACCACAATCTCTCGACCTTTGGCGGCCTTCCCCTTCGCTTCCGCATAATCCAATGCGGACTGCTCATTCAAAAGCGCCTTTCTCCGCATTTCATACAGCATCCGCGCTTCTTTATCTTGGCTCAAAAACGCCAACGTCGTCATCGCTTTTTTCAAGCCCGGTGTATCCATCGCCAATTCCTCCCATCTGTCTTGATTCGCGCCATGAATGAACATCAGCCAATTGACCAGTCGACTGTCCATTTTGTGGGCTTTGCTTTCCAGCTTCGCGAGCTCCATAAAGTGAATTTCCATATCGTCGATCAACAGTTCGCCTGTATGGTCTTCCCGCATATGGAATATGTTATGAAACCGATCGTCCGGAAGGTAGTTGAAGATCAAATTGTTGATCGAAATGACTTTTTGCAAGGTTGTACAGTTTGCCTTCCTCCAGCTGCTCCTCATACATTTTGGCCGAGTAATACAGGCTGCGTTTGGCCATATCGTATTTGTTGCTGACCTGGATCTCCAGGTTCACCTGTTTGCCAGCCTCGGTTTTGGCGCAGACGTCCAGCACAGATCGCTTGTCGGTCACGGCGTCTTTGTCGATATGCGGATTGAAGTTCAGCACCTTCGCGCTGATCTCATACGCGTATCCCCTTACCTTTCCAATGGCAATTTACGCCCTACATGTGTAGGTTACGTAATAACTTCTGATGTGACAGTATTCGCTAAAAACCATTGCTGGATAGTTTTATGTACCGGGTAGCACCAACTGTTGATCATAACCTTCAAAATCCCACAAATGATCAAACTGTGCTTTTATTTCATTTTGCAGAGTTACAATGTTTCGAGTTATAGCTTCGCGGTTACGCCCCGCAGCAGTTGTAAGTTGCTCTTTCTCAACGATCAGCTCATTAACTAATCGAACTATTTCATTATGTAGCTGTTGATGATCGGCTCTGCCAAAATCAAGTCTGGGTACTGGTAAATCTGAAACGACTGCAGAACCACGGCTGTAGTAACCCCCTCTAAAAGGACTCCCTCTTTTTCGCATGAAAAACTCCACAACACGTTGGTTTAACAGCGCTAGGATGAACTCAAGTGAGTAGCCGTTACAAGGGTTGCTTATTGAAACTTCACCAGCCGTACCACCAGAGGCAAATCCAACTCCACTATCATCAATACCGTATTTATCTCCCAACTGGTTTACTGAATAAATTATCTTAGGCCTTGAAAATGCGCTAAACAATGCTTGATGCCTTCCATAGCGATAGTACTCACCCGCGGCTGGTGTAGGTGACACAGACCGTCGAGCTAAACGTTGTTGGAAGTGTTGCAAGTATTCCCAAGCCATTGGAAAATCTGTCTGTAGCCTTTGTGGCGGAATTAGAATTGCCTGATTATTAGCCCCATACTCATAAGGAAAGAGGATTAAGGCATCTGCTTGGATACGCTTGTATGATTTTATATTTGTTGAATCCATTAAGTAAGGACGGGTTATAGCTTTTTCAATCGTCCAATTTCTCTCCTGTCGTTGAAATGTGATATAGCCGTTAGCCTCTGTCCACCGTTCAATAGGGAAAACATCTTCCGCACTTGTTTGGATTCCGTTTGCTACCTCAGCTATATCTTTTAATTTGATAGCGTTAGCTATGAGCGTCGAAAGAATCCTCGCCTCTATGATGTCTGCAGGCAGCACCCATGAGCTTTCACCCGCACTAGTCAGAAGCCCGTATGGTAACTCCATCCCTCTATTTGAAGGGTCGCTTAACCAATGGTTGTAGCTATGGACATCGCTGAACCAGAATCTATCCTTGGTATCATCACATTTACTTACGATGAGTAAGCACACGTATGTCGATCTATCTTCAAACAAAAGTTCATTTCCAAAGTTGACTATCTCAGCCACAAGTTCTTGTTCGGCAAGCAGCCCCCTAAGCTTTGCTCCAGATTCTATCGTCATCCATTTGTTAGGAATAACCATTCCCATAAATCCATTCGGACCAAGCTTCTGTATGGCCTTTTCGATAAACACAAAGTATTTATCGAATTGTCTGTATGGAGTGTCATACTCATTTTTGTAATACTCATACTCCTCTCTTGTCTTTATTTTCATCTCCTCTGTCTTCACATAGGGGGGGTTCCCGACAATACCATCAAAAGTATCAGGCAATCCCATCGTAGTCCAGTCCAATGGAGTAGTTGTCCTTAGGACGTCTTGGTTAGCTGTTAGGAAATTGGAACCCACAACCGAATTTCCCCAAATGATATTTCTATCAAGATTCGGCAGGATTTTTCTTCCAGTCGGGATTGTTTGATCATTCTCATCTTCAAGCAGCTTGACAAGCAAGCTGAATCTTGCTATTTCTACAGCATTATAGTCGATGTCTATTCCGTATAAACAATTGACTAGAAGCTTTTTCTTTGCTTCGAAGGATAGCCTATATTCGTTTTGAGTCTTTTGATATACCCTAGCGGGATCGTTGATTCTTACAAAATGAGCTATAGCAGCATCGACAAGCTGATCAAGGCAACGAAGGAGAAAACGGCTAGAACCAACTGCAATATCTATAACACGTAAAGATGTCAAAACGTCAAATGTCAAACCACTCCTTGCTTCTAGTTCCGTGAAACGCCCCAGAAGTGTTCGTCTGACAATTTCATCTACAAGTGGTTGAGGGGTTGTCACAACTTCACGGTCCTCGTAAGCAGGCTTCTTCTCTAGCCTGACTTGCCCATTACCATCAATAACAAGTCGTTGGGCAAGGAAATGTTCGTAAACTTGTCCAAGGAAATCGGCATCTAACACACTAAAGTTATATGGAGCCAGTGGAAAGTAAAGTTCCTCAACAATATTCAAAAAAAGCTGAGAATCCAGCCTATACTGGTTTTGCATAGGGTCATGAGTAACATCAAACAAACCTGTGTTATATCTTTCATCCATCTGTTGAAATAATCGCTGTAATTCAACATCATCCATAGTAGAGGCTACAGTACGCAACCTCTCCTCACCCTCTATCCCCCTGTCCTCACACATACGTATGAAAATCATTCTATTAATGAGTTTTTGAGCCATGTCGTTAAGTTCATCTACGGTTAAATTATGATGCCTTGAATGAAGATCAGATGCTACCCTAAGCCTCCAATCATTGAACCTGTCCAAGAATAATGATCCAATTGGAAGACCTGCGCCTCTGCCCGTCCCATAGTGAACCTCAATGCTATCCTGAGCCACTTCGTCTCTGCCAAGAATGCTCTGCAATTCTCCAAACCGTGTTGGCAGTTCTTCAAAATGAATCTCAAGCAGTAGGCCAACATCAGCATTATCAATTTGTGATGGAGCTGTTTGGGTATCATATACTCTTAGCGTTCGAAAGTTAGTCAAAATGGATATAACCAGTCCAGCAGTCCAGCCATAGCTGCGAACTTGAAAGGCACTATCTCGATTGGTTCTTATGTCTACAGCTGGCTTTTTAGCTTCAACAAAGAACTTACGAACTGCCCCAATACGAAATGTGTAGTCAGGACGTTTTGCTGATGTTTCTGTAGGCTGTGATTCCTCTCTTACAACATCCTTTATGCTGTTCGGAAGCCCTCTTGTGTTAGACATATCCCAACCAAGGCAAGCAAACAGAGGATCGATGTATTCGCTCCTAGCCTCGGCCTCGGTATAGACTGTTGCAGTTGCGCAGAGCCTTGTTTGTTCTGCTCTGAAATGTTCCACTAAACGACTTACCTTTATGATTGGATCGGTCATTAGTCAATCATCCCCATTATCGTTTTCTACAAGTCGGTGACGCCGGTTTCGAATTCGACGCCAAGCCTGTTGAATAATGTTACAATCTTGTTCACTACACCCAACAGCTCTTAGGATGACGTTATCTTGTCCTACTAATAATTCTTCGGGTGTAGTACCTGTTATAAACTTTTCATCAAGCTCCCTAACATTAACGTTGATCTCCGTTGGAATAGGCACGAGGACTTTTTCTATTTCAGAGGGGACTAACTCCAGGACTCCACCTCCATAATGTCGTCCTTCTAATTCTGCTGTCAGGGCAGTAAGGCTATTTATAAAGCAGTAAACTAGCTTTTCATCAGTAAGATCTTTAGCAACCGTCTTGATCCGATATGCTGTATCAGTCGTATAGGCTCCTATAGTATTTAATATCAACCTTGGAAAGTTATGTGACCTCTTTAACATTCCTATTGGTGTCGAGTATACAGAGGGTACAGCGTACCAAGGGTTACGAATTCGGCATTTGTACCGTGTATGAAGGCTCTGCTCCTCGCCTAACAATACGTATTTTTGAGCATCCGCTGTAAGTGATTCAAACGAAATACAACCTAAGGAGATGAAGTTAGTTGGCATTCGGTTCATTTTATTTTCTGTATGAACTCTACTGTTGTAAATGATACCCGGACAATGCTCACTCCGACCAAACATAGGCTTTGCATAATCACCTAATCCATATTTTTCGACTGTTGCATCATCAACAAGAAAAAATTTATTGGCCCCGGTAACAATTCCGACATCAACTGTTGCAATATTTTTAAATTTATGAACTTGTGGTAACTCGACTGCCCTCTTATAAACAGCCAATTCCTCTGGACTGAGAAGGACTTTCATCCACTTGCCGTTCAGTACATCCCCCGAAATAAATGTAGCATTACGAAAAAATGATTCAGGGTCTTTTGTTAAGAAGTCGTTATTCCCTGCCGCGACAACTGCTACACCTTCACTGCGACTGTGCAAATCTGTCTTCTTCTCTATCATTAATAAAACAGTACCTTGGAGTGCTTCTTCGAACAGCAGTTCTGTCGGGTCAATGATCAGAATACGATGCGATTCTTGCAGCAGGTAACTTCTTAACGAATTTGCATGCAACACGTGCAAGATTTCTGACGGTATTACCATAGCAAAGCGTCCACCTGGGGCCAATAAGCCTACACTTGCTATAACAAATGACACCCAGGCATTTGTGTGTTTTGTAAACTTGAGCTGATACCTTTGAAATATCTTCGCCGCAAGCAACTGGTCTTTTTCCTCAAGATATTGATAGCGGATATAAGGCGGGTTTCCCACAACTGCATCAAAAGTTCGTTGAGCATCCAACTCATTATTTGACCAATCTAAAAAATCAGCTGTAATTACTGTGGAGTTTCCTTGCAGATTGCCATGGAGGCTCATCCTCGACTTTTCTGCCTCTTCATCCAATAACTCAATACCCGTGAACGTAAGATTGTAATTTGTATGAGCTGAAATGGCTCGAATAAAAGAACCATCCCCACAACTTGGTTCAAGGATTGTCGATGGTCGTTGATTTAGAACCCACCTTGCCAAAAATTCTGCTACAGGGCTTGGTGTATAATATCCCCCTCGAAGTTTAGTGGATGATTCAAGCTCCTTGAAATTCACGTAATTCAGCACTCCATTTCGCAATTTCTATATCGTAATGAGTAATAAGCGATCTAATAAACTATCCAAATGTATGTTCTCACTTCATTCTATCTCGTTTACTTTGAAAATGCCATCGTTGTTTAACATGTATTTGATCGGCCGTTGCCATCCCAATAGAACACGGCCAAAAAGTGCTCCTCCCACATCGTTAGACACTGTACTCTAAACCGGGTTGTTCTTCAAACCAAAAAACGCGAGTGATGGGGCTCGATAGCCTTCAAACTCGCGCTTTTGGAATTCATATTCCGAACCAAAGGCGTCCATTTTGTAGTAAAGCCTACTTGCGGGACAGTTCCTTCATTCCACCAGTAATACGCACTCCGCCTACACCGACTACGGGGACACCGTTACTACGACAACTCTCTCCCTCTCGGAAACCCGCCCAGCCGCAACACTCGGTACAACACCGGCTGCACCTCAAGCTCGAACACCATTTCGCCCGGCTTGCGCAGCAGCGCCGGAAGGTCCTCGCCCGTGCGCACATCGGTCAGCGTGCGGTCCGCTCCGGCCGCGCGCAGCCGGACATTGCCCGGGAAATTAAGAAACGAAGACACAACGAAAGTGTCGTTGTCGTACAGGAACATGCTGATTTTGGCCTGTCCGTCGAGATAGACGCCGCAACCACTGAGCAAATACTGGCGGATCGTTGACAGCACCTCGGCCGGGAAGCGGTAAAGATCGGCGTAATCGTCGGGCACAGTCAGCACGTACAACATGCCGCGTCCGTACAAGTTCCGCAGCAGCAGCGGGAAGTTGTTGTCGGTTTTGCGGGCGAGCACAAGTGGGTCGCCGGCGTTATTTTTATAGTCGATCACCGGCAGCAGCACGTCGTCTTTTCCGCTAAAATAGCCGTTATAGACCGAAGGCGAGCCGTAGCCGCCGATGGCGTATTCGCGGGTGAGCACTTTTTTGTCCGTATAACGCGCCGTGGTAAACTCCTCGATGCCTTTGCCTTGCAGCGCCTTGAGCAGTCCGGTTGTGATGCACGCATCGCCGCCGCGCAGCAAATGGGCTTTCAGCTTCGCCACCAGCGACTCGTCCTGAGCGCTGTTTTGTGTCAGCAAAATCAACTGATCCGTCTCGGGAAAATGCGGCGTCGGGTCCAGCGCCAGCCCGATCATCCCCAAATAATCGTACAGATGGTCCTCGCCCTGCGCGTTGAACGGTTCGTACACGGGGATGCCTGTCGGCTCGCCAAGCTCGCCAAGCAGCGGGTCCAGTCGCCCCAGCTCAAAACCAAGCGCCGGCACAAAAATTTGCTCCAGCAGCCAGCTGTAGCAAAACAACGTCAGCTCCCGGCCCTTGCCAAAAAACGTCAGCTGTGCCTGCTCCAAATAATGGCTCAGGTTGTTGATCCCCTGCCATGGATCGATCCAGCCGCCGCCGTTTTCGCCCGGCTTGACATGCTCCATCCAGCGCATCAGCGAATAGCTGCCATAACGCGGCAGGTGTTGCGCCGAGCGGTTCGTATCGCGCGTTTCCGTCCCGGTGTAGATGCCATCGAACAGCGGAGACTGCATTTGCGGATTGTAGCCGGTTTCCTGATACGCTTCGTACCAATTTGGGTATTTGATCACCAGCTTGACGTGCGGATTAACCGCTTTGGCCGGATCGATCACCACGTTTTGCGACACCTCGGTCATCAGCGCCAGCCGGAACTCCTCCCAGCTCCGCTCGCCTTTGGCTTCAATACAGGCCGGACACGTACAGCTCGTAAAATAAAAATCGTCGATGATCACCTCGTCAAACAGCGACGCCGAATACTCCGCCACCTGCCGCAGCAACTTGCGGTGCGCTGGATCGGTGTAGCACAGCGTGGACCACGTGACCTTCGTGCCGGGTTCCGCTTGCGGTTTGTCTGGTTCGTTCAAAATCGTGCCGCCGCAGCCAAACACGCCGGTTTCGTCAATCAGCGGTTTGTTCTTCACGGTCTGCATAACCGTCGTCGTAATCGCCCCGGCCGTGGCAATGCCGCGAGAAGCAAAAAAGCGTTTCAGCTCCTCCATCCGCTCCCGATCAACATCCATATCGTCGCGGTGCGTCTCCAGGTAAACCTTGGCAATGTGCATATGCTTGGCAAAAAAGTTCATGCTCTGCGCTAACGCTTCCATCGAAGTAATGCTGGCGATGCAGCGGGTCGTAAAATACAAGGCGATGTCCAAATTCCGATATCCTGGCACAGTGGTTCCTCCCTGTTCGATAGTCGCTTCTTCCCCATCGTATCACCCGCCGAAGTTCGGCGGAAGGGTCGCGACGCGAGTTTGGAGAAAATTACGAAAACGTTTTACAAATTGCACAAATGCGGCTGCCGAAGGGCAATCAAAGCTGGAAAAAAGCGTAAAGGGGACAACATGCATCACCGTTTGTTGCGGCCAAAAGGCCAAATATTCCCGCACAAGCGATATGCTTGGCAATAAGACTTAACAGACATTGCTCCGCGTTGCTATTGCGCTTTTGGGGGGCTTTTAGGGGGGCTTGGGGGGCTCTTTGAGTGCTCTTGGGATGCTCTTGGGGTGCCTCTTGAGGTGCTCTTGGGGGGCTCTTGGGGGGCTCTTGGGGGGCTTTTCGGTGTCAGCCTGGACCAGCGGGCGTAACGCGCTGATCCAAGCTGCTTTGCGTTCATGTGCGGCTTGCCGGCAAACTAACCGTAAATGTGCTGCCCTCGCCATAGCGGGAAGCGACGGCAATCCGCCCGCCATGCGCCGTGACGATTTCCTTGACAATCGACAAGCCCAGCCCGGTCCCGCCGATTTGCCGGTGGCCCGCCGTCTGGATGCGGTAAAACTTCTCGAACAGATGCTCCAGCGCGTTTTCGGGAATGCCCAGGCCGTGATCCTCAACGGACAGTTCCCAATAACCGTCCCGCAGGCTAGCTGCGATGACGATATCTCCGCCCTGCGGCGAATATTTGATCGCATTGCTGACCAGATTCGTCAGCAGTTGGGTCAGCTTATCCTCGTCGCCATGGACGATCGCTTCGCCGGGCTGCAACCTGCTGAGCAGCCGATGATTTTTCACATGCACTTTATGCAGCTCAATCACATTGGCCGCAATCTCGGAGATATCGACCGGCGCGAACTGGTAGCCCTGCTTGCCGGCCTCCATTCGCTGTAAGTCGAGAATGTCGTTTACCAGCGAGGTCAGCCGCAGCGTTTCGCGGTGGATGGTCGTCAAGTAGCGGGTTTGCTTGTCGGCCGCCAGTTCTTTTTTATGCAGCATCAGTTCGGTGAAGCCAAGCACGCTCGACAGCGGGGTGCGCAGCTCGTGACTGACCGTGTTGACGAACTCCATTTTCAGCCGGTCCAGCTCGAATTCCTTCGTCACATCGCGGTGCACCAGCAGCACGCCGAAAACTTGTCCGTCACGATACAGCGGCTCATGATACATATGAATCATCCGGTGAACCGGCGCGTGCATCGTATAGTTGAAATCGACCGATTCCTGCTCGGGCTGCTGCAACAACCGCTCAATGCACGCCACCAGCTCCGCCGACTCTTCGACCAGCAGGCTGATTTTCTCAAAATACGACTGCACCGTGTCCCCGGTGAGCCGCTCGTGGTCACAGCCACCCATCAGCTCGCAAAACTGCGTATTAACCTGCAAAATATGCCCGGTCAAATCGATCAGTTGCACGCCTTCCTTGATCGTGTTGAGCATGTTTTGCGTCAGCTCGCGCTGGCGCAAGCTGTCTTCGTACAACGCGTGTTTTTCCAGCGCCAGCGCCACCTGGTTGGCAAGCCCAAGCGCCTCCGCTTCCTCGTCGGGACCCACGGGCGGATGAAACCGCGATACGACGATCGCCGCCGCCAGACGGCCTTTGCTGTCAAACACAGGCACATGCAAATCGTGACAAACGAGCTTGCCCAGATGGAAGCCCTTCTCCGGCGGCAGGCTTTCCCTCTTGATCACATACGGGGCCCGCTCCGCTTCCAGCCGCGTCCGCACCCCGCTGTCGGCATAACGCATGAACTGCGCCGCCCCTGCTTCGGTCACGCCTGCGGCAGCGTAGCCACGTGGCTCCTCGAACGTCACGATAATCCCCTTATCGGCATCGGACAACTCCACATACGCATCGACGATACTTTGCAGCAGCTGGCGTTTGTCGCTCGTATGGATCAGCGCGACCGCCAACTGGTTGCGCCGCCGCAGGCTGTTTTCGCTCGCTTCGCGTTTGGCCAGCGCTTCGATCAGTTCTTCCTGCTGCGATTCCAGCTCCATGTTTTGCGCCTGCAGCTCCTCGTGCTGGAGCATCAGCTCTTCTTCAGCCTTTTTCTTTTCGGTAATATCCGTGGCGATGCCAACGAATCCGGCAATCTGCCCCTCATAAATAAACGACGACACGATCAGATTGACCGTGATCAAGGAGCCGTCCTTGCGGACATAGGTCCATTCCCGCTCCTCCGGCAATCCTTGGCGCGACCATTCCACCAGCACGTCGAAGCCGCCGACCGGGCGGCCGAACAACGCCGACAGCTCGCGCCCGCGCAGCTCAACCTCCTCGGCCACATGGATCAGCAGCGGCGTGGCCTGGCCGATCATCTCTTCGGCGGCGTAGCCGAGCATTTTTTCCGCACCTTTGTTAAACATCGTAATCTGCCCCGCCGCATCGGTGACGAGAATTGAAACCTCGGAGGCGGAGTGAAAGACGGCGTCCTTGAGCAAGCTTAAACTGCGGTACTCCCGCTCGTTCTCGCGCAGCAGTTGCTCCTGACGGTTCGAAGCGCTCAAATACCGAATGAAAGACGCCACAAATACTGAACCCGCGAGCAAAATTCCGACATAAGCCGGCACCGTTGCGGCCGCATCCCGGCCCATCACCAGAAACATGCTGCCCGACGGCAGCAGCGTCATCAATGCGATAAACAACAGCCAGCGCTTCCAGTAGCTCGCCACCAGCTTGATCGTCAAGCATGAGCACACATAGATGAGCGCCATCATCACCAGCGCCATCTCCGACGAAGCGTTAAAACCGCCAAACAACGCAATCCGGCCCGCGGCGATGACCAGCGTCGTCAGCAGGGCAGAGTAAGCGCCACCAAACAGCAGCGAGCAAACGATCAGCAAATGACGGTAGTCCAGTATCCCGGTCGCACTGACGCGAAAGCTGACATACATCAGCGCGATGCCCATCGCACCCATGATCAGCCCGACGCGCATGATCCCGGGCCAACCGCGCCGCTCGGGCGAAACCAGCGAAACCGGCGCATATTTATTGAACAGGAACAAAAACACACTGAGTACGGATATGTTGGTCAAAAGTTCTTTGATCATGAAGCTTCCAGCCTCCTGAAGTCCTGCGCCGGGGTCGGTCGGATGACGCTGACGATCCTGCGGACGATGACGATGTTTGACATCCCTCCTCTCTATTCCACACGGGCGCAAGGTTCTCCTTGTTTTCCCGCGATGCCGGCTGGGACTATTTTGCAACCCATCAGAAAGCCGATCCTCCGATGGATTCGAAGGACCGGCTCCGGGTCCGCTCCGGCTGCGGACAGCCGATTTTCTCCGCCCGATCAGAACGATTCCGGGTCGGCGAACAAGCGCGTGCAGCGGTTGCACATCATCAAATTGTTGTCGCGATAGTAGTCGCGGAACGTGGTCGAGCGATCGCCCTCCCAAATGTCGTGGAACGACTCATTGTAAATGTTGCCCAGCTTGTAGTCCGGCAAATCGACGCAAGGGTAAACATCGCCGGTGCGGCGGATGACCAGTTCGTGGAACGGCGCTACGCACTTCGAGCGGCCAAACACGTTATTGATATCCGTGTAATAGTCGTGGATGTCGACATAACCGGAGTAGTCCATGCCCTCTTCGGCCCACAGCTCCTCCAGGTCTTTTTTGAGCACTTGGGTGTCGATCGCGATCTCGCTTTCCACAAAACCCTGCCAGGCCGGCGACACGTCGCAGTTCAAGTCGCGTTTCATCTGCTGGACGTACGCTTCGCCACGCTCCTGCGTCGTGTAGAGCAGCGGGGAGAAATTGACCGACATGTCGCGTTTTTTCATCCACGGCGTATGCGTATCGTGCAGCACCACGTTGGCGTCCGGGAACCGTTCGCGCAGCGACTTGAGGAAACCGCGGGCGCTGCGGTAGTTCGTCGGCGACAGCACCATGTTGATGTTGATGAACGGAAACATCTTTTTCGCTTTTTTCTTCGCTTCCATCAAAAGCCCGATATTTTCGCAAATCGTGTTGAAACTGCCCTTGCCGCGAATCGCGTCGTGGAACTCCTCCGGCCCGTCAATGGAAATGTTGCAGGCAACCACGTTTTCCATCAGGAACTGGATGCGGTTTTTGATCAGCGAGCCGTTGGTGAGCAGGTAGATGTTCATCTTTTTGCTGCGCAGGTGCATGACCAGCTCCTCGAAATGCTTGTAGAGCATAATTTCGCCGCCGGTGAGAATGACGCCGATTTTTTTGTTGACCACCGCCACTTCGTCGATAAAACGCTTCAACACCTCGATATCCAGCTGCTCGCGAATGACCCGCTGCGGTTCCTTGAGCGCCCAGCCGGTATCGCCCCAGATGTGACAAAACGAACAGCGATAGTTGCAAATTTCCGAAGGAAAAATCGTCAACTGCTTGATTTCAGGAGCCAAGTTTCGGACATGGTCGACCAGCTTTTCATTATTCAATACCCCCGCATTCGTCCACATGTTCGTGTTCCCCGCTTTCTTTTTTTTACAAGCCGCGCTTGTTCGTTAAGCCGTTTCCTCGGCGGTAGAAGCTTGAATATATTCGATAATATTGTTGACGGTCAAAAAGTTGCTCAGCTCCAGATCCTCGTCGTCCCAACTGACGCCAAACTCCATCTCCATCGCCACGACCAGCTTGATGAACGTCATCGAATTGACGCCCAGCGTCGACAAATCGGCATCGGGATGAATCGTGTCAAGGCCGCCGACATCGTCGAGGTTCTCCCGCAGCATGATAATGACTCTTTCCTTGATATCTTCAGACATAAAATAGCGCCTCCTTAAAGTGGGTAAGTGATTTGCTTCATGCAGTTGTCGAGCGCCGCCGCCACAAGACCGTGGAACCGCTCTTCGTCGTCCGGCAGCTCCAGCAGCTTGCCGTACCCGGCTTCGAACGTTTCCGGCTTGTACACCGGCATATAAAGGAATCGAACCATTCCCTTGCGCACATAATCCCATTTTTGCGTCAGCGCCTGGAGCGCCTGCACGGGTTCGCTGTCTTCACCGAACAGCAGCGTCAGCCGGTAGCGTTCGACCTGTTTGGCGTTCAGCACATCGTTGAGAAAATCGACCAACGGCTGCGTTTGCGGCTGCAGCGTTTCACCCGAGGCCGTCGCTGCGCGGTAATCGGCGATAAAGGCGCGCAGCTTGTCCAAGCTGGCGGCAAGGCGAGCGCGGCCTGCGTGCAGGTTATGCGCGAAGCTGCGCAGCGCTTCGGCTCTGCTGTGCGCGTGGTCCGGGGCCTGGCCGCCAGGGCGCAGGTGCTCGAACGTGTAGCGGGCAATCGGCTGCGCTGCGCCGTGGAAGCGTTCCATGAAGCCGGCGCAGGCGAGCGCCATATCGTCAAACGGCAGCAGGCAGGGCTTGTAGGAAAGATTGTCCCGCCGGTCGTGCTCGATGATGTGAAACATCCGCTGCGGGCGGTCATAGCCGTACACCAGCAGCGTGTGGTCAAAATGCTCCTTGCCAAACGCATCTCGCCGGATCGATTCGTAGAAGGAGTCAACCCAGACGACGGCGGGACGTCCGGCGTCAAGCTCGGCGATCAGCGCTTCGACAACGCCGTCGTGGTCCGCAGATGTTGCCACGCCAAGCCCCACTTGGGCAAAAACCCGCTCGATCGGCTGCACCGACTCGTAATCGATCCGGTAACGCCCGTCCGCGTGCGTGTAAACGATCCAATCGTTGACGAGAAACGGCACAATGCTTTCCTGATCATACAGCACCACCGGGAACAGCGAATTGTAAAAGCAGTTGCGGTAAAAGACGTCGTTGAACGGCAGGATGCCGTCGAGCACGACGCGATCCCGGCCGGCCGCCGGCGGTGCGGTGGGCTGGGCCACGGCGCCGGGCGCGGGTGTGGCCTGCGGTCGGCCGGGGGCCGCAGGCGATGGTTCGCCGCCGGCCGCGCTCGGCGCCGGGGCAAGGGCTGACGGCGAAGCGTCAGCCGGCCGTGGCGGCGCTGCCGCCGCCGGCCCGCCGTTGGCGGCGGCAGCGCCGGGAACGGCGCCGGCGGAAGCCGCGGCGCCGGGGCTGGGCTCGCCCGCGATATGGCGGGCGAGCTCGCGCAGCGATCTGACGCGGTACAGGTCATCCGAGAGCACTCGGATGCCAAGCCGCTCCAGATCGACCTCCAGGCGGATGGCGAGAATCGAGTTGCCGCCGAGCTCGAAGAAATCGTCGTCCAAGTCGATTTCCGTATGCCCGAGCAGTTGGCTCCAGACAGTAGCCAACTGCCGCTCCAACGGCGTGTAAACGCCATCCGCGCGGCCTTTGAGCGCGATGGCGGGCGCGCTCAAGGGCGCCTGCGGCCCCTCGCCGGCGGCCGGACCCACGGCTGCGCCGGCCGCCAGCGCCGCTTGCGCTCGCTCGCTCGCCACGCGTCCAGCGTCCACGTCGATCCAGCAGCGCGTGCGCTGGAACGGGTAGAGCGGGACGCTTGTTTTGCGGCGCGCTTCGCCGGCGTACAGCTGCTCCCAGTCGATCTGGGCGCCCTGTACGTACAAGCGGCACAGCCGCTCCAGCGCCGCGGCGGCGCTGCTGCCGCCGGATGCGGCCAACAGCTCAGCCGCTTCCTCGCTGAGCCGGCGCATCTCGCCGGTCGTCAGCTCGCCGGGCTGGCGCTGCTCGCGGCGCAGCGTCACGACGCGGTGCTCGCCGCAGCAAACGTCGCTGCCGAGCGCTCCCGCCGCCGCGGCATCCAACCCGCTGGCAGCCAGCGCATCAAGCTGCTCAAGCAGCGAAGCGCGGTCGGCGGCGACAATCGCCGCACGCCAGCCGTAGTGCCCGCGACCGGTATTGGCCGTGTAGCAAATGTCGCGCAGCGCCGCGTCATCGGCCGGGCCGTCAACGCTGGGAAGCGCCTCGGCTGCGGCGAATCCAGCCGTTCCGGCAGCACTCGCCTGACGCACGGCTGCACCTGCCCCGGCGGCGTGCCAAACGCCCACCGTACGGGCCGCGCCAACCGCTGCAGTCCCGGCACTGTTGCCCGCCGGCGCAGCGCTTCCGCCAGCCTGCCCAGCTTCCGTATGCGCACCCGCCGCGCCCGTTTCCGCCGCCTTCATCACGAACGCGCCCCTGTCCGCGCCATCAGCCTCCGCGGCCGCCGCAGCCCTGTGCAAAAACGCGCGATATTCGCCGACGAGCGCTTCCAGCCCCTGGCGCGTTTTGGCCGACAGCGCCAGCACATGCGGCCCTGTCGCCTCCTCGGCGGAACCCGGCCGAGCCGGCCGCTCGGGGGCTTCCTCCAGCACGACGTGGGCGTTCGTGCCGCTAAAGCCAAACGAGCTGACGGCGCAGCGCCGCGGCGCGGGTTCGCCGCCGGCCAGCGCGGCCGGCTCCCAGACGCGCAGCCGGTCGTTCACGTACACCGGCGAGCTTTCAAAGGCGATTTTGCGGTTCGGCCGGGCGAAGTTGATCGTCGGCGGCAGCTCCTTGTAGCGCAGCGCCGCAATCGCCTTGGCCAACCCGGCGATGCCGGAGGCGCCGTCGAGATGGCCGATGTTTGTTTTGACCGAACCGATCGCGCAGAACTGCTTTTTGCCCGTATATTTGCGAAACGCCCGTTGAATGCCGTCCATTTCGATCGGATCGCCCAGCTTGGTCCCCGTGCCATGCGCTTCGAAATAGGTGATCGTCTCCGGCGCGATGCCGGCTTCTTCCCATGCCTGCACAAGCACCTTTTCCTGCGCTTCGGCGTTCGGCGCGGTAATGCCAACCGAAGCTCCGTCCTGGTTGATCGCGCTGCCCTTAAGCACCGCGTAAATTTGGTCGTTGTCAGCCAAAGCTTGCGCCAGCGGCTTGAGCAGCAGCGCCACCGTGCCTTCGCCCCACACCGTGCCGTCCGAGCTGTCGTCAAAAGCGTTCGTCTTGTGGTTCGACGATTCGATGCCGATTTCGAACACGCCGTCGACCGGCATCAGGCACACCTTGACGCCGCCGGCCAGCGCGAGGTCGCATTCGCCGTTTTTGATCGCGGCGCAGGCCAGATGCACGGCCACCAGCGACGAGGAACAAGCCGTATCGACGAGAAACGCCGGCCCTTTCAGATCGAGCAGGTACGAAATGCGGCTGGCGATAATCGACGGCGTGTTGCCAACGCCGGCCGTCTGAATGAGGTCGGGTTGCGTTTTCGTAATATACTGGCCATACACCGGCCAATCGGCATAACCGACGTATACCCCGGTTCGCGTGCCGCTCAGCTTGCCGCCGCCGTAGCCGGCGTCTTCAATCGCGCTCCATGCCGCTTCGAGAAACATCCGCTGGTTCGGGTCCATCACTGACGCTTCCTTTGGTGACAGATTGAAAAACCCGTAATCAAACCCGTCCACCTCGTCCAAAAAACCGCCATGGCTGAACTGCAGTTCATCTTCGCGCAAATTCGTGTAGTTCAAAATAAAGTCTGTGACATCCTTTTGCCGCTGCGCCGGATACGAACGGATCAGTTCGCGCTTGCCGCGGATGCCGTTCCAAAACTGCTCCAGCCGATCCGCTTCGGGCATGCGCAGCGACACGCCGATCACAGCGATATCCTTCGTGCGCCGCTCCCCTTGCCGCTTGAGCGCGATCAACATGTCGGCGGCGGTTTCGCGGTCGATTTTGCCGGCGGCTACCTTTTCCAAAATGAGCTTGTCCAGCTTATCCATGCGCCACCTCCAGCTGCTGATATCGGCTTAACGTTTCGTCAACGCTCAGCTCGCCCTGCTCCAGTCGGGCCAAAAGCGCCAGCAACCCGCTGCGCAAATCGTCCGCGGCTTGCACAGCCGGGGCCTCGCCACCCTCGCCGCCTCCGCCGTTGTCAGAGCTTTCCTGCGAGCTGATGTATGCGGAAATTTTGGCAATCGTATATTGCGTAAATAGATCGGCGATCGTCATCCTGCCGGGATAACGCGCTTCAATCAGCGCATGCACCTTGGTGATCAAAATCGAATCGCCGCCAATTTCAAAAAAGTTATCGTGCACGTCCAGCTCCTCATAGCCGAGCACCTGCCGCCACGCTCCCGCGACCACCTGCTCGACCGCTGTGTAGCCGGCGGAGGACGCTTTGCCTTTCAGCTTGACCTGCGGTGGGGCCGCAGCAGGCGAAAGGGCGGCAGAGCGCGGAGCTTGCGCCGCGGTTGCGGCCGAGGCTGGCTGCTTGTCCGCGGCCAACAGCCGGTTGACGCGCTCGCTCAGCCGGAACGGCAGCAGCTCGCCCAGCGCAAGCGCTGCGCTGCCCGTATTCCAGCGGCCGGCAATCAGCTGGCGGTCGCAACTGGCCAACGCGGCGGCAAAAGCCCGCGCCCCGGCCGCGGCCGGCAGCACGCGCAGCAGCTCCTTGTGCTCCTCGATGGCCTCGCCCGCAGACAGCCCGGTGTTGTCCCACGCCGGCCAAGCGATCGCCAGCGTCCGCGGCTTGCTGCGGCCGCGCGCTTGGGCAAAGCCGTCGAGAAAGGCGTTTGCCGCCGTATACGGACCGGAGCCGAGACCGCCAACGAGCGTAATCGCCGACGAGCACATCAGGAAAAAGTCGACGGGTTCGCTGCGCGTCAAGCGATCCAGCAGCCATGCGCCGCGCGCCTTGACGTCCATCACCTTGCGGAACTCGGCTTCGCTCAGCTTGGCGAGCAGATTGCCTTCGGCAAGGCCTGCCGCATGGACGATGCCGCGAATCGCGCCGTATTGCGCTTTCAGCTGCGCCAGCAACGTCCGCATCTGCGCTTCGTCGGCGACATCGGCAGCGTGCGTGCCAAGCCGCGCGCCCTGCCGCTCCAAAGCCAGCAGCGCGCTGGCCTGGCGACTGAGCTTGCCGGCGTCCGGCAAAGCGGCGAGCCGCTCCCATTCGGCACGCGGCGGAAACGGCGTGCGGCCGACGAGCGCCAGATTTAATCCGCGCCCGTCCGCGGCCAGCGCCGTCAGCTGCGCCGCCAGCACCAGCGCGATCCCGCCCAAGCCGCCGGTGATGAGATACACGCCGTCGGCTTGCAAATGCAGCGCATCGTCCGCTTGAGCGGCCGCTGTCGGTTGCTCGGCCAAGTCGATGCGCTCCACGTAGCGCTTGCCCTTGCGGTACGCGCTTTTGTATTCGGAGCCGCCGGATGCCAGCTCCTCCAGCAGCGTGTCCGCGCCGGTCGCCGCCTCGGCATCGATGCAGCGCACGCGGACGTTGCGGCACTCCCAGCCGAGCGCTTTGCCAAGTCCGGCCAGCGCCGCAGCCGCCGGTCGCACCGCAGACTGCTCCGCCGTCACCTCGTCGGCGTAAGCCGTGATCAGGCAGACGTCGATGTGATGCGTCCAGCCGCTGCCGGCCAACGCGCGCAACCAGCGGAACGCGCCGTACACGCTGCGGTCAAGCTCGCGCTCCAACTGCTCGATCGCATCCGTCGCTTCATCCGGCCGCACCGCCGAGGCCGCTACTTCGCTCAGCCGTCCGCCCGCATCCGCGCGTCCAACCGCTTCACCGCCGTGCCGCCCCGCGCCGCCATCGGTCTGCATCACTCCGCTGCCGTCCAGCAGCGCATCACTATCAACTTGCTTCACGTCACTACCCGCCCGCTCCGCATCACTACCGGCTTGCGCCACATCGCTATCAACCCACATCCCAGTGCCACCAGCCTGCACCGCTGCGCCCTGCAGCTCGCCGGCGCTTACCTCCGCTTCCGGCTCGTCGACAAACACGAGCCGCGTCAGCGCCGGCCCACCGCTTGCTGCCAGCTCGGCCAGCAGCGCGGCGCTATCGCCGGCGCTGTCCGTGACGCTGTAGCGGTGCTCGTCCAGCCGCTCGAAGCGGCTGCCCTGCACCGCCTGCGTCACGCTCCAGCCGCACTGGCGCAGCCCGGCGGCCAGCGCCACACCGCGGCCCGCAGCCGGGCCGACGATCAGGCAGCGGCCGACCGCTTTCGCAGCCGCACCTCCGCCCGTCACGATAGCTGCTGCGCCACCGCTCACCGCGCCCTGATCCGCGTTCCGGCCCGAGCTTTGCTCCCCGGCTATTCCTGCGTTTAGCATTGCGCCTTCACCCGCGCTCGCGCTCCGCTGTCCCGCGCTCTGGCCCGCGCCTTGATCCACCGGGCTGGCAGCAAGCGGCTGCTCGATCCAGACCGGCTTCCAAAACAGCGGCTCGCGCTCATCGGCGTCCGGCGCTTCCGCTTCGGCCAGTTCAGGCAGCTGCAACCAGCAGCGCTTGGCCTCAAACGGATAGGCCGGCAGGTTCAGCCTGTGCCTTTTTTCCTGGCGGTACAGCTTATCCCATTCCAGCTCCGCTCCTTGCACATATAACCGTGACAGTTCGTGCAGCAGCGACGCGTCTTCACGGCCTCCGCTGACGTAACCCTGCACCTTTTCACCCGCCGTGCGGCCGAGTGTGCGCTGCTCGGTCTCGCTTTGCGTTTCAGTTGCATAATAATAGTAGGTCTCCGCATCCATCCGCTGCTGCAAACCGCTTTTCCGAATCGCGCCAAGCGTCTCGGCCAGCTCCCACGTCCGGCCGGCGACGATCGCCAGCCGGTGCGAATAATGCCCCCGCCCGGTATTCGCCGTATAACCGACATCGGCAACGTCCAGTTCGTCTTGTTCCTCCAAAAGCTGCGCATACGCAGCGACAAGCTGCGTCAACGCCGCTGCCGATTTGGCCGACAGCGTAAACATGACCGGCCGATCATCGCCACGTAGCGTACCCAATACGCCCAGCGCGCCGCCAAAACCGCCGCTGCCGCTGCCCAAGCTGCCGGCCGCCGACCGAACCGCGGGCGCCTCCTCCAGCACGATATGGCAGTTCGTGCCGCTGATGCCAAACGAGCTGACGCCGCAGCGCCGCGGAGTGCCGTCCACGCTTGCCCACTCGCACAACCGGTCGTTGATGTACACCGGCGAATCCTCAAACGCGATTTTCCGGTTCGGCCTGCTCAGGTGCAGCGTCGGGAACAGCTCCTTGTATTTTAAGGAAAGAATCGCCTTCACCAGCCCGGCAATGCCGGCGGCGTTGTCGAGATGGCCGATGTTGCTTTTGACCGAACCGACGGCGCAAAACTGCCGCAAACCCGTGTAGCGGCGAAACGCTTTTTGCATCCCTTCGATTTCAATCGGGTCGCCCAGCTTGGTGCCCGTGCCGTGCGCTTCCATGTAGCCAATCGTCAGCGGATCGACGCCGGCGCGCTTCCATGCCTCGACGATAACCGCTTCCTGCGCGTCGGCGTTTGGCGCGGTGATGCCAACCGAGCTGCCGTCCTGATTGACCGCGCTCCCCTTGATCACCGCATACACCGGGTCGCGGTCCTCCTGCGCCTTGTGCAGCGGCTTGAGCATCATCGCAATCGAACCTTCGCCCGTACCTGTGCCGTCGGAGGCGTCGTCAAACGTCCGGGTGCGCGAGGTCGACGATTCGATCCCAACCTCCAGCTCCCGCACCGGCAGAATATGCACCTGAATGCCGCCGGCGATCGCCTGCTCGCATTCCCCGGCGCGAATCGCCTGACAGGCCAGATGGACAGCCACCAGCGACGACGAGCACGTCGTATCGACAAGCAAGCTTGGCCCCTTCAAATCCATCAAATACGACAGGCGGCTGGCGATCATCGGCCGCACATTGCCCGGCATCGACATCGGCACCGAACCCGGCTCCAGCTCGCCGATCATTTTTTTGTAATCCGACTCCGAGCCGTAGCCGACGTATACGCCGGTGCGGCTGCCCGCCAGCCGACCTCCGCCGTAACCCGCATCCTCAATCGCCCGCCACGCCGTTTGCAAAAACAACCGCTGGTTCGGGTCGAACAAGCTCGCTTCCTTCGGAGAAATTTTGAAAAACGAATAGTCGAACGTATCGATCTGTGCCAAATAAGCGGCTTCGCCATAACGGACTGCCGACACGTCCTTGCCGATGGCGCTGAAATAGCGGTCGGTATCGCGCTTGCGTCCCTCCGGCAAGGGGCCAACCCCGTCATAGCCGGCGCGCAGCTGCCGCCAGAACCGCTCGGGCGTATCCGCACCGCCGGGCAGCTCCAACGCAATCCCGATCACGGCGATATCGCTTTCCGCCACCTCATCGAGCTTGATTTCCTCATCGCCGCTATCGTCGCCAAACGAAAAGCCGCCCAGCTTAATAGAATGAAAGTCCAATCCGCTCACCCCCGGATTTTGCGAATAAACCGTCCGCATAGAAGTGGGAAAAAAGCGAGTAGGTTCCCGTTTCCTCCAAAATCTCCTTGAACCGCTCGCGCTGCTCCTTAAGCGTCACCCGCTTTGTATCCATAATCCGTTTCAGCAATTCCAGCGCCTCCTGCATGTGCGCCTTATCCGGCGCCGCTCCGCTTTCGTCGAGCTGCTCCTGGATCGCTTGGATGCGCCGGTATGGCTCGATCACGCCCGTGCGGTACTCCGCTTCGTTGTCATTCCCGTTGCGCGTACACACCGCTGCAGCCAAACAACGCGTGACGACATTGTTTACGGAAGCCTCCTGCCCCAACGCCGCCATAACCTGCGCAGTTTCGCTCGCCTGCTCCTGCACGCCGCCGTCCGCCTCGTTCGCCAGCGCCGCCGCCGCACCCGCGCCCAACGCCTCGGCAATCGCCGCCAACTGGCCCGGCTTCTCCAGCGGGTAGCAGACGATTTCCCGGGCATTCGCCCGCATCAAATTCGTCAGCACCTGCTGCGGCCCCAGCTCCACCGCTTGGCGTATGCCGCTCTGCTGCAAATAGCGCATCGAGGCGTCCCAGCGCACCGGAGATGTCAGCTGCTTCGTCAGCAGCTCCACGACCTCGGCCGGGTCGGCATACGGCTCTGCCGTCACATTGGAGATCACCGGCCACCGGAACTGGCCGTACGTCAGCTTGCGCAGCTCCTGCTCCAGCTTGCCGGCGGCCGGAGCCATCAGCGGGCTGTGGAATGGCGCGCTGACCGTCAGCGGCACCGTTCTCGCTCCTTGCGCAGCAAGCGCCTGGGCCGCAGCGTCGACCGCCTCGCGGTGGCCGGAGATGACAATTTGCCCCGGCGAATTGTAGTTGGATATGACGACGGTGCGGTCCGGGCCGCCGCCGGATGCTGCGGCGCAAGCGGCAGCCACAGCCGCTCCAGCCGCTCCCATCACGGCGCACATCGCGCCCGTGCCCTCCGCCGCTGCCTCCTGCATGAACTTGCCACGCTGGCTGACGATGCGCACGGCGTCGGCAAAACCGATCACTCCGGCGCAGCACAGCGCCGAAAACTCGCCGAGGCTGTGCCCCGCGCCATACGCCGGCTGCACGCCGACCTGCTCCATATACACGCGGAACGCGGCGACGCTGACGGCAAGCAGCGCAGGCTGCGTATGCTCGGTGCGCGTCAATTGCTCCAGATCGCCCCTAAACATCAGCTCCCGCAAATCGTAGCCCAACGCCTCATTCGCTTCCTCAAACACGCGCCGCGCCGCCAGAAATCCGTCATTCAGCTCCTTCCCCATGCCTGCATATTGCGAACCTTGTCCCGGAAACACAAACACCAGATGTTTCAATGCATCCCTCTCCTTCCATTCACCGTTTACCCGCCAGTGTCAACAAACCGCCGACCGTCGACAGGAGCGTTAACCGCTTGCTCCAAAATGCCCCCGACCCAGGACTGAACGAAAATCCGCAGGCAAGCCTATTCAGCAACCTCTCTGCCGCTCGTCCACCGCCTTCGTCAAACGTATTGCATTTGCAATTGATCCAGCAACGCCAGACTGGTCAGCACATCTTCATGCCGGATGCCAAAATCAATCAGACAAGCGATTTCATTCACGCCGATCCCGGCCAGCGAATCGACCATGGCCGCACACGACGCCGGCGTGCCAATCAGCGAGCTTGTTTTGAAATAGCGGTCCGACGCCAGCTTCGCCAGCATCCGGCGGTGCTTTTCGGTCAGCTGACCGGGGTCCAGCTTCATCTGCACGGCAATTTCATGCAAATCGTAAAGCTCGGTGTGCTGCAAAATATAGTCGATCAACGGCTGGCGCACCGTTTCCCGCACCTGATCGGCGTCTGCGCCGAGAAACGTGTGCAGCATCACGCTGACCGTGCCGGGCGCGCTGTGCCCATGCTGCCGGCGCGCCTCGCGATAAGCGGCGATATTCGCAGCCAACGTCTGGCGATCGATCGCATACAACGCCGTCAAAATGTTCGCGCCGATCGCGCCGGCGCGCGTCCACGTCTCCGGCGTGCGCGACGTCGTGATCCAGACCGGCAGCTCCGGCTGAATCGGGGCCGGATACAACGCGCCGCTCACCGTTTCCCCGAAGCCGGACGTAAACGGCAGCTGCTCCCCGCGCCATAAGCGGCGCAACATGTCGACGCGCTCGAACAGCAGCTCCCGACGGCGGGGAAACAACTCCGGGGCGAACACGTAATCGCGCGGATGCCAGCCGGACGTGAACGCGATATCGACCCGCCCGCCGGAAATGTTGTCGACGATCGCCCAATCCTCGGCGACGCGGAGCGGATGGTGCAGCGGAACTTGCACGCTGCCGGCGCGAATGCGAATCCGCTTCGTCCGCGCGGCAATCGCTGCGCTTAACACCGACGGATTCGGAAACAACCCGCCGAAGCGGTGAAAATGGCGCTCAGGCGTCCAGATCGCCGCAAAACCGCGCGCATCGGCAAATTCGGCGATATCCAGCAACGCGCCGTATTTATCGTTGACATTCTGCTCGCTGTCCGAGGAAAAAAAGAAAAGACTGAATGAAACCGCCGACAAAGCGACGCCCCCTCTCGCGGTCCTGTTCGTCAGGCTCCGCTTGTTATGTGCCCTAAGTCTCCCACAGACGTTCGGATCGGCCCGCCAGCTTGTCCCCTCGACAAGCCCAAGCGATCACGGAATAACGATCAGGAATAAACACGGCTTTTGGCCAATTGCCGGAGCAGATCAATATATGCTTTAAACAGCAGGCCAAGCTTGTCCCGCTTGAGCCGCCGGTCATTGAATTTGCAGGAAAATTCCAGCGACACGCCGGGCGTCTCCTCGATAACAAGCGCGATGTCGAATACCGCAAGCAGCCGCGCATCCAGCGATACGCCGGCGTCCTTGCAGATGAACGGCGCGACGGCCCGCTCCCCTTTCGTCAAGCGCGCTTCCGCCGCCTCCGCCAGCTTGTAGCCGGGCGCGTTCGCTGCCGTACGCTGGTTGGCCACGGCGGTGAACAGCTCCTGGAAATCGCGCAACGCCGCCAAATCGACCGCCACCGGCACGACCGTTTCCTCGTCTGCGGCAAGCGCCTGCACGACGGCCCGCTTGCTGCCGCTAAGTTCCGTAAACAAATAGTGGTACATCGCCAGCAGCATATCGTACAACGCCAGCCCGTTGTCGGCAGCAAGCTGCTGCAGCTGCTCCTGCAGCGCGCCCGGCAGTTGGAAGCGGAACGTGCCCGCTCCGCTGGCCTGCGGCTGGCGCTCGAAGAAATCGGCCGGCAAACTCACGTAGCCGCCCAATGCGGCATCGTCCAACGCTCGCCCGCGCTGATCGATCAGTTGAGCCAGCCGGGCGATCGAGGAATGCGCAAACAAATCGACGATTTGCGTGCCCCAGGCATATTCCTTTTCCAGCTTGGCGTGCATTTGCATCAACAGGATCGAGTTGCCGCCGATGTCGAAGAAATTATCGTGGAGGGCGATGTTGTCCAGCTTGAGCACGTCCTTCCACACCTTGCGAATGCGCTCCTCGGTATCGCTCGCCGGGCCGTCGCCCGCCGCAGCCCCGCCCAGCAGCGCGGTGCAGGACAGCAGCGCGCGCTTGTCGACCTTGGCGTTGCCGGTCATCGGCACGGCATCGATGCGGTAGAAATACGACGGCACCATGTAATGCGGCAGCACGGCCGCCAGCTCGGCCTTCAACTCATGCGCCTTGAGCTCGGCGCGCGGCTTGATGTAAGCAGCCAGACACTTTACTCCGTTCGCGTCGTCCACCGCCAGCACGACCGCTTCCTCGACAACCGGCAGCGCGCGCAGCTTGTGCTCGATCTCGCCCGGTTCGACGCGATAGCCGCGAATTTTCACCTGCTCGTCGTTGCGGCCGACGAATTGCAGCTCGCCGCTTGGCATCCAGCGCCCGACATCGCCTGTCCGGTACATCCGCGAACCGGGATCAAACGGATCGGCGACGAACTTCTCGTCCGTCAGCTCGGCATTGCCGAAGTAACCGCGGGCCACGCCTTTGCCGGCAATGCACAACTCGCCGGGAATGCCGACCGGCATCAGCTTGTTGTCGGCATCAAGCACATACATGCGGTAATCTTCGATCGCCCGGCCGATCGGAATGTTCGTCACCGGCTCCGCGCCGGCCCGGTAATACGTCGCACATACGGTGCCTTCGGTCGGACCGTAGGAGTTGTACACCTTTTTCACCGCGACCAGTTCGGACATAAAATCGTATTTCAGCTCGTCGCCGCCGCTGATGTACGTATGCACCTTGGGCATCCGCCCCTCCTGACGCTTGTTCAGCTCGTTCAACAGCAGCGGCTGCACCGTCACGACCGTAACGCCGGTATCCCTGATCAGCTCCATCAACTTGCCGACATCAAGCACGTCCAGCCGCTTGGCAACGACCATCGTCCCTCCACTCAGCATGATCGGATACGCTTCTTCCACAAAATGGTCAAAGGCACACGATGCCTGCTGCAGCACAACATCGTCCGGCGTCAGTCCGATCACGCCCTGGAAGCCCTTGACATAGGCAAGCAGGTTGCGGTGCTCGACCATCACGCCTTTCGGCTTGCCCGTCGAGCCGGACGTATAGATGATATACACCAGATCGCTTGGCTTGTTGACCGGTGTCAGGTTGCTGCCGTCGCCCGCGGAGAGCGGTTGCTCTTCCATATAAAGCACGGTGCCGCCAAATGCGACGCCCTGCGCATACCCTTGGCGCGTAATCAGCACACCCGCCGAACTGTCCTGCAAAATTTGCCCGATCCGCCCCTCGGCATATTCGTGGTCAATCGGAATGTACGCGCCTCCGGCCTTAAGCACGGCGAGCGCCGCAACGAAAAAGTCGGCCGAACGCTCAATAATCAGCGCCACCTGGTCATCCGGTCCGACGCCCATCCCGCGCAGCGTGCGCGCCAGCCGGTTGGCCCGCTCGTTGACCTCGCGGTAGCTGGCAGACACCCCTTCGCTGATCACCAGCGTTTGCTCCGGCGTCTGCTCGGCCTGCCGTTCGAACACCAGATGCACCAGTTCCGTACCGGGCTCGCGGCTGACTGCGGCATTAAACTCGTGTAAAATTTGCCGCGTCTCCCCGGCCGTAATCATATCGATTGCGCTCACCGGCTGCTCGGGCCGCGCGACGATTTGCAGCACGATCTGCCGGAAATGGCCGGCGAAACGCTCGATCGCCTGCGGCGTAAAACAACCCGTATCATAGGAAAACTCCAGTTCCATATGCTCGGCCAACGTGCTGATGCCCAGCGTCAAGCTGTAATGCGTCGATTCGTCCATCACAAACTGTTCGACCCGCAGCGGCCCGGCGCTTAAGCTCGCGAGATCCAGCGGATAATTCTCCAGCACCAGCAGCGAATTGAACATAGGGTCCTGGCTGCTCAGCCCGCTGCACGCGCCGATGTCGACGAGCGGCGTATTCTCGAAATCCTCGCGCTGCTTCAACCCCGCGTCAACCCGCCGCAGCAGCTCGCGCGCCGATTCGCCTTCGACCGCCGTTACGCGCAGCGGAATCGTGTTGATCAACAACCCGACCAGCTCTTCGATGCCGGGAATTTCGGGAACGCGGCCGGACACGGTCGTACCGAACAACACATCGCCGGTCTGGCTGATCTTTTGCAGCACAACGCCCCAGGCACTGTACAGAAACGAAGCGAGCGTCACCTGCTCGCGCCGGGTAAAAGCGGCGATGGCCGCCGTCTCCGCGGTGCTAAAGCCCGTCTTGTGCAGCGCAGCCCTTTGCCGGATGCGGTCGCTCGCCGCTTCCGCGTCGTACGGCAGCGCCGTCCATTCCTCCAGCCCGCTCAGGTAATCCGTCCAAAACGCCTTTTGCCGCTCCTTGTCCTGCTTTTTGTGCCATTTGACAAATTCGCGGAATTTCGTTTTGGCCGGCTTGACCGGCATCTGACCGGACGCAAACGCGGCGTACGCCGCTAACACCTCCTGAATCACAATCCCGTTGCTCCAGCCGTCGAACAACAGATGATGCCAGGCAACGATCATCTCGCTGGTCGTCTCGTCCAACCTGCACAGCGTTACGCGCAGCGGCGCTTCCTGCAGATCAAGCCCGCTTTGCCGCTCCCGCTCGCGGAGCGCAGCGCTGTGCCGGCGCGCCTCCGCGGGCGTCTCGGCGGTACAATCGGATTCGCTTACGGGAACCTGCCAGCTTTTCAAAACGATTTGCACCGGATGCTCCAGCTTCTCCCAGCGGAACACCGTGCGCAGCGCCTCGTTCGTCTCCGCCGCAAACTGCCAGGCCTGCCGGAAGGCGGCAAGGTCAAGCCGCCCTTTCAGCGTCAAGCTCAGCACCTGCGTGTAATGGCTTTGCTCCTTGCCGCTCAGGTAATGAAACAACATGCCCTCCTGCGTCGGCGTCAAGGCGACGATGTCTTCAACGTTCGCTTTGTCGAGTTTTTTGGTCTGACCTGTTCCCATAGTTCCCATCCTCTACATGTTTTTTGGCAAAAGTGTGCAATGGGGGGTTACACGACGGCCCCGGAGACAAGCTGGCGTTCGCTGCTGACGATTTGCCCCAGCTCCATCTTGATCACCTGATCGGCCAACCCGAAATAGCGGTCGTCATGCGTAATGGCAATGACGCATTTGCCGCGTTGTTTCAGCTCGGGCAGCAGCGTGTGATAGAAAAACATGCGGAATTCCGGGTCCTGGTCCGCCGCCCATTCGTCGAACAAATAAACCGGCCGGTCCTCCAAATAACTGATCATCAACGCCAGACGCTTGCGCTGGCCGGTGGACAGCTTGATCGTGCTAAGCAAACCTTTCTGAATCTGCACCTTGTCATCAAGATGCAGCAGCTTCATGTACGCGTCCATCTCCTGCTGCTTGTCGGCGTATTCGATCCCGTACAGCTTCTCAAACAGGTGGAAATCGGCGAAAATCGCCGAGTATGCCTGACCGATCTGGCCCGGCGGCACCTGCTCGCCGTTCAACAGCACATCGCCGCTGTCCGGCGTATACAGCCCGGTCGCCAGCCGGGCGAGCGTCGATTTGCCGCTGCCGTTGCCCCCGGTGATGAACGTAATTTCCCCGGAGCGGAACGTGTGGCTGACCGGCCCGACGGAGAAGCTTTCGCCCTCTTTGCTTTTGTAATGGTACACGATATCGCGAAGCTCCAGCTCCAGCGGCTCGCCGCTTTCCAGCGCCTCCAAACTGACCGCCTGCTCAGCCTGAATCGCATCGAGATAACGCGACATCTCAGTCAACCTGCCCCAGCTGATTTTCACGCGGAAAATGTTCGGAATCGTCCCGAGAATCCCGTGAACCGGCCCGGTCATGTACAAAATAATAAACACATAGCTGCGCAAATCATTCGATTTCAAATCGCCGAACAACACCGGGAAGAGGAAAGCGACCGCACCGATCACGAACGTAAACAGCAACTCGCCGATCACGTTGACGTTGGCGAACTTCAAATCGCCCTGAACCCGCTTCTCGCGGTACAACCCGCTGCTGTCCACCATATCGCGCTGGAAATCGCCGCGTTTGCCGCGATGCATGCTCAATTCCTTGAAGCCGCCGATCAGATCGTTGATGAATTTGAAGAAAATGTTCTGGATGTCGCGCGTCTGCTCCCACAAGCGGTTCGCTTGGCGTCCGATAAAGAAATGCAGCCCGGCAGCCAACACGATAACGAACATCGCCACAAGCAAGCCGAAAAAGCTGATGATGCCCATATACACGAAGCAGCAGACCAAGGTGACCAGGCTTGTCGCCCCGGTGATAACGATGTTGGAGAAATCGCTGATCGTCTCCGTATCGTTGTTGAGCGAGGCCTGAATTTTGCCGTATTCCAGCTCTTCGACGTTTTGGTAGGAGGTGTTCAAAATTTTATCGATCAGTTCGGTCCGCTTGTGGTACACCATATCGTTGGCGATATGGATCAGGCGCGTGCGCACGAGCTTTTGCCCAAACACATAAATGCCGATGCCCACGATAAAATAGAGCAGCAGGCCGCTTTGGAAGCCGTCATCCGGGTCGCGGGCCAACGCCTCGTTGACGATGAAAATGATCATCGCGTTGCCGAAGCCGCTGGCGATGCTCAGCAGCGTGACGGCGAACAAGGATTTGTCGTCTTTTTTCGGATACAGCCATGTAAACAGGAAATACAGCGAAAACAGCAGGACGGCCGCGAACAGCGAGCCGACGCCAAACCGCAGCGTTGCCGGCACCCAGACGTTGACGAAACCCCAGTTCAGCTCGTAATAAAGCACGTCGGGAATGCTGTACAAGCAATACGCAAAGCCAAGCGCAAACAAGGCGAGAATCGTCAGGCCGCCGGCCAGCTTGCCGGGGCTGCCTGCATACTGGCGCTGACGGCGCGCCGCCTGGCCGATGGAAATGATCAGGAACCCTAAAATCAACACGATAACCGGCGCGGTGATCAAAATGATCGCCGAGGAAACGTTGTCGATGCTTTTATATATGTCGCTGACCGGATCGGGCAATTTTTTACCCTTCATGATGTTCAGGATGCCTTGACCGATTGTCTGGGTGTACGAGGTGTTCAGGTTGGCCAACACGCCGACGGCCATGCCGTCCTGCTGCCGGAAAGCGAAAAACGACGAAAAATTCGGGTTGTTGCCGCCGTGGGAAATTTCGCCCGTGCCGCTCTGGAACACGCCCCAACCGGCTGCGTAAGAGCCGCCGTCCGGGCTTGGTGCAACCGTTTTGTCCGGGATGTGCGATTGCTCGATCAGCGCCTGGTCGAAGTCGCCAGCAGCAAGTCCCAACTGGGCTTTCAGCCATTTTTCGATGTCCTGGCCGTTCGTGATGTAATAGCCGGCCGGCGTATTGCCCCGGTACATCGGCGCGTCGTACGCTGCGGCATGCAAGAAGTTGAATTTGTAACCTGTCGCCATATCGCGTCCGGCGGTGTCTTCGCGGAACAACACTGTATGGTCCATATGCAAAGGCCTCAGCACGTTCGTCTGCATGTACGTTTCATACGGCTGGCCGGACACGGTCTGAATGATCAAGCCCAACACGTCGTAGTTGATCGTGGCGTACAAATATTTGTCGCCGGGCAGGAAGTCAAGCTGCTCGCCAATCAACGTGCGCACCGTCATCTCCAGCGCGTCGTCGCCTTCGGCAATCGGGATATCGCCGATCGATTTGAACGGAATGCCGCTCGTATGATGCAGCAGTTGCCCCAACGTCACCGTCGCCGGTTGGCCCTTGTAGGTCACGGTGAACCACGGCAAATATTTGCTGACCGGATCGCTCAGGCTCAGCTTGCCTTGCTGCGCCAATTGCAAAATGCCCAACGCGGTAAACGCCTTGCTCGTCGAGCCAAGCTCGAACAGCGTATCCGGCGTCACGCTGCGGCCGGCCGCCTTGTCGGCATAACCAAAACCTTGCTTGTACACGGTTTCCCCGTCCTTGATGATCACGACGGACAAGCCGGGAATATCGGATTTTTTCAAATATTTGTGGATATACGCTTCAATTTCATCCTGCTGCGCGGGTGCCAGCTCGGCCGCCGCAGCGATCGTCGGCAGCGCCAGCGTCAGCAGCAGCGCGCAGGCAAACAGCAGCTTTACAAAACGGTGTCTGATCATGATCTACCTCTTATTTCAGGATGTTGGCCGATCTTCGTTCGTTCACATAAGCGAAAATGCGCTGCACCGTCGCTTCCAGCCCTCCGGTTGCGGCGAACGAATCGCGAATCCGGTGGACGTTGGCCAAGTAACTCGGCTCGCTGAGCACCCGCTCGATCGCTTCGGCCAAGTCGTCGGCCGTTATTTCCTGATTTTGCAGGAACATGCCGGCGCCCGAGCGCTCGACCGCCATCGCGCCCATAAACTGGTCAAAGCTTTGCGGCGCAACGACCAGCGGCACGCCGAGGCACAAGCTTTCGTGGATGCTGTTGGCGCCGCCATGCGTAATGAACGCCTGCGCGCGTTTCAGAATGTCCAGCTGCGGCACGTACGGCCGCACGATGAAGTTGTCGGGAATCGTCCCGAGGTCCTCCAACTTGACTTTGCCGCCGACGGACAACACCACCTGCACGTCCTTGCCGCCGAACGCCTGCATGCACTTGGCGTAAAGCGCCTCCAATTCGTTGAAAATCGTCCCGAAAGCGATGTACAGCAGCGGACGGCCGTCCAGCAACTCGTACGGGAAATCCACTGTTTCCTTGCGTGGGTAAATCGAATAGCCGGCAAAATGGTATTCGTCGTTAAACGCCTCGGGATACAGCTGGAACGCCTTGGAGGTCAGCAAAATGTTCAAACCTTCTTTGGCGCAAAAAATATCGTTGATTACGTTGACGTTTTTCATGCCGTATTTCATCGATACGACCTTGGACAGCCGATCAAGCAGCTTGCGGTAGACGTTGCCGCCGTCCTTGTGCTTTTTGTACATCGGGTCATCGGCAGCGCGCAGCACATTTTCCATGAAATACGCCGGATCGATGTCGGCCATTTCGTCGATGTAGGCAAAATTGTCGAACAACGTGATGCCGGGAATGCCGAGAATGTGCGCAAACTCGCGGCCCCAGTAGCAAAACGCGTCGTGAATGATGTAATCCGGCTGAATGGCGCGGATGTCGTCCATAAAGTGCTCAACGATCGTTTTGCTGCGACCCAGAATGAAATCGGCGGTGATCAGGAACGTTTCGATGCCGCCCCCGTCGTACGTGCCAAAGCCGACCAGCCCTTCGTAGCTGCGGTAGGACGCCCCGGTTTCCTCGATTTTGTCCTGAAATTCATCGCTGGAGTAATACACGACTTCTTCGCCCTGCTCGACCAGCTTCTTCATCAAGCCAAGCGTCGGGTTGACGTGCCCGTGCAGATCCACGCTGAAATAAATCACTTTTGCCATAAAAACCTCCTTCAACGGCGGGCCGCTTTAACGGATGTCCTCCGCGCCCTTCTCCTTGGGTCTGTTGATGATGTAACGATCCTTTTTGACCTTGGATACCGAGGCCGGATCGTCTTTGCCCAGCGTGCCGGCGTAGATGATATGCTGGTTGGCGGGGAGCTGCAGCGTTTCGTTCACTTCAAAATCGTAATAGCCGCCAATCGCCGAATAGCCAAGCCCCAGCTCCTGCGCTTTCAGATACACCATTTGCCCCAAAATGCCGGCGTCGATCAGCCGCTGCTGGTACACGTAATAGTTGTCCGCAGACACCTGCGACGCGTCAACCGCGAAGAAAAACACCACCGACGACGCATAGACAAATTCCTGATCGAGACAAAGCTTGGTCGAAGCGGCGCGGAAATCGCCGGCCTTGATCAAACGCAGCTCGCCGTCGTGGACGTACACGCCCGGCACAAGGTCCTCGACGGCATGCACGCTAAAGTAGACGGAGGAAAGCGGAAATTGCAAGCTGCGGATAAACTCGACCATCTGCATGAAGTCGGCATAGACCAGTTCCTCCGGCAAATAGCAGGAGCTGGAGCGGCGGTCGATGATCAGCTGCAGCACCTTGGCGTAATCGTTCCAGCCGGCCGGCAGCTCGTGTTCGGCCAGCCACGACGCCGACGGCTCGCTTAAGGTCGCGCTGACCTTCGCCTGAAACGCGGCGACCGGCGACCAGTCGAACGGGTTGGCGTCCGGCTGCTCGGAGGTGACGCAGCGGATCGACAGCGCGTTGTCCGAAACGTCGGCGGGCGAGCCCGGCGGAGGGCCGAAAACCTCGGCGGCGACGGCGTGCAAACCGGCCGGCGAACCCGGCGGCGGCGCGGATAGCGGCGCAGCGGACAGGCCCACCGCCGCCTTCCAGCCATGACGGGCCGGCTCGGAACCGCCAGCCTCCGGGCCTGCGGCTTGCCCTGCTGCCTTCCCGCGCTTCGATGAAATCGATTCCTTCACCGCAATCAGTGCGACGGCCTCTTCATTGGCGTCGAGGCGCAGCAAGCTTTTCATACATTTGGCTTGCAGGCTCGTATACGCCGTGTGCGTCATGCCCAGCGAACGAACAACCAGTTGGAAATTAGCGATAACGTGGCCGGTATCGATCAGGCTGAACCGGTAGCCCTTGTACGAATATTTCCAGCAACTGCGCCATGGGATGGCGGTCAGCACGAAATAAAAGTCGGCGTCCCGGTCCTCCGGCAGCAGCGATTCGTTCAGCTGGTCCAGCTTGTCGGCATAGCCGATTTTATACAGCGAGGTGTGCAGCGATGAATAGTAGTAGATGCCCGGCGCTACGCCGTCCAGCGAACGCACGATCACGTACGCCTCCACCGGATAACAGCCGCCGGCCGATGGAAACGACCACAGCATTTCCGATTGATGCCCGTAAAATTTGACCGAGGTCACGCCAAACGACGGCAGCAAAATCCGCTCCAGCAGTCCCGTTCCGGTCAGCGGAGGCGGCGGGGCGAGATCGCCCTTGAACGTGGACGTCTTCAAACGCACATAAGGGCCGCTGTAGTTTTTGAACCGTTCCGGCCTCGGGCTGCTGTCAAAGCGGTTGCCGACATATTCCCTGCCGCGAAAGTATTGGAACAGGGACAACAGATCGTTTTCCACATTCATTATCGGGTTCATCATAAGCCTTATCCCCACACTTTTCGTTAATTGAGTGTTGATTTGTCCGAAGTAGGATAGGGGCAAGGTTCGGAAATGCAAGGAGCATTCCGCCTCGCCCTGGTTGATGGTGATAAAAGCTTTACGAACCGCTTCGCAGGTCGGCCTCGCGCGGGCAAGTTGGCTGCGCCGTCATGCGCACGGGCACGGCGGCATCCTGCCGCTGCGCGTTACAGCAGCAGGCCGTCCAGCTCGTCCTGGGAAATATCGAGCGTTTCAAAATCCGACGGCGTAAACTCCACCTGGTCGCGGGCGCAGCAATGCCGGATGAACGCCTGCACGCGCCCGGCGAGCGCCCGGCTGAGCCGCTGCGCCGTTTCGCCCCGCACCTGCTGCGGGCTGTACGTCAGTTCAAAACGCAGCTGGCCGCCAACGATCATCGCATTGATGTCGAGCAGCGCAGTAAGCGGGTTCGCCGGGCTGCTGTCGGCCCCCGAACGTTCGGCCGACAGCGTAAACCGCTGGCCGCTGAACGAGGCATCGAAATCGCCCAGATAGTTGAAGCGGATGCGGCGACGCTGCGGATCAGGCGGCAGCGTGCCCGTCATGTAAGCGAGATGGCCGTAGCCGACGCCTTTGCGCGGGATCGTGCGCAGCTGCTCCTTGGTCGTTTTGATTTGCTCGCCGGGCGCGTGGCTCTGCACGGTTAGCCGCACCGGGTAGATGCTGGTGAACCAGCCTACCGTGCGGGAAATATCGAGCGGCTCGCCCAGCTCCTCGCGCCCGTGGCCCTCCAGTTCGACGACAGCTTCGCTTACGCCGAACGTCTCGCCGACGGCCGCCGCCAGCGCTGCCGTCAGCAGCTCGTGCGGTTCCGTGCCGTATGCAGCCCCGGATGAGGTCAGCAGCTGCGCCGTCACTGCGCCGGTCAGCTGCTCGGACAAGGTGACGGCGCTGCCGGCCGGCCCTGCCGCCGCTTCGGCCTCGCGGTCAGCCCCCGCCGCAGCGCCTGCGCCGTCGAGCGGCAGCGGCGTCTCGCCGGCCAACACCGCGCTCCAGTACGGGTACTCCTTGAGCGCGGTTTCACTGTGCCGCTGCACATAATCGGCCCACGCCTGGTACGAGTTTGTTTTTGCCGGAGGGGAAAACGGTTTCCTTTCAGCTTGAGCGGTCATCAGCATTTCCAAATCTTCCAGTAAAACACGCCATGAAATGCCATCCGTAACCAAATGATGCGCTGTCAGCAGCAACCGCTGGCCGCTTGGCCCCAAATCAAACAGGCAGCCCTTGAACAGCGGACCGCTGCGCAAATCCAACGAGGCTTTCAGCCGTTCGCCCCGCCGATTCAGCTCCGCCAGCTGCTCCTCGGCCGATAGCGCGGACAAATCGTGAACCTCGACCACACCGGCAGCCAACCGTTCGTGATAACTCAGCTCACCACTCGCCGGATCGACGCGCAACCGCAGCGAATCGTGATGCGCCACAAGCGCATCCAGCAGGGCCGCCAGCACTCGCGGGTCCTGCTTCTCCGCCACATGCAGCAGCACCGACTGGTTGTAATGCTCCGGCCTCGGCAACCCAAGCGCGAAAAACCACGCGGTAATCGGCGTCGCGCCAACCGTTCCCGCACACGGCCCCTGATCGGCTGCCGCCGTCTTGTCCGGCTCCATAAACGCCAGCATGCCGGCAATAACCGGATTGGACAACATATGCTTCACCTTGATCGTATAACCTGCACGCTTCAGCTTGGACGCCGCTTGAATCGCTTTGATCGAGTCGCCGCCCAAATGGTAAAAGTTATCCGTCAAGCCAACCTGCGGCATGCGCAGCACCTCGCTAAGCACACCGGTCAGCAGCCGTTCTTCCTCCGTCCGGGAAGCGACGAACGCTTCTTCGTCCCGCGCTCCAGCCGCCGCAGCAACAGGTTCGGGCAGCAGCGCCCGATTCACCTTGCCGTTCGCATTCAGCGGAATTTCCGCCAACTCCACCATATACGCCGGGACCATGTAGTCCGGCAGCCGCTCCAACAAATAACTGCGCAGCTCCTGATCGGACACAGCGCCCAGCTTGACGATATAAGCGCACAAATATTTCCCGCCGCCATCCGCCTGCTCGCGATCGATCACCACAACGTCCTTAACCGCCGCCAGCTGCGAAATCTGCTTTTCGATTTCGCCAAGCTCAATCCGATAGCCGCGAATTTTCACCTGATGGTCAACCCGTCCGGCATATTCGATCAGCCCGCTGTCCAGCAGCTTCGCCAAATCCCCGGTGCGGTACATGCGCTGCCCGGGCACAAACGGGTTGTCCATAAACCGCTCGGCCGTCAAATCGCGGCGGTTCCAATACCCCCTGGCAATGCCGTCGCCGGAAATGTACATTTCTCCGATCGTATGGACCGGGACGGGCTGGAGGCCGGCATCCAAAATATAAATCTGCACATTGTGCGCAGGAATGCCGATCGGCACGGACGCCTTCGTATCGCGCTGCGGGTCAAAAACGTGAATCATGCAGCCGACAACGGTTTCCGTCGGTCCGTATTCATTACATAGCTCAATGCGCCCGCCGAAGCTTTCGTAGATGCTTGCGGCCAAGCTTACTCGTAAATCTTCCCCCCCAACAATAAATCGTCGCACCGACGAATGCCGGTAATCCGTATCCTTAAGCAACGCCAGATGCGCCGGCGTCAGCTTGACGACCGTAGCTTCGTTGTCGCGCATAATGCGATATAAAACGTATTCGTCTCCGTCGTCGCGGTAGACGCGAATCGTGCCGCCGCTGATCAGCGGTGTGAAAATCGAAGTCACGGTCAGGTCAAAAGCGAGCGAGGAGTACAGCGGGAACACTTCGCGCTCCTCCTTGACATACATCAGCTTGGCCCACCAGATGTAGTTGACGAGCCCGCGGTGTTCAATCATCGCGCCCTTGGGCTTGCCGGTCGACCCCGACGTGTAGATGATGTACGCGAGATCGCCCGGAGCGTGCGCCACGCCGAGATTGCCGGCCGCTCCGGCGTAAAGCGCGGCGTCGGCGAGATCGACGACTTCGCCGGAGAACGCCGGCCGCTCTGCCGGAGCCAGATTCGTCAGCAGCAAGCCGCAGCCGGAATCGTCGAGCATGTAGCGGATCCGCTCCTCGGGATACGTCGGCTCCAGCGGCAAATACGTGCCGCCGGCCTTGATCACGGCCAGGATGCCGATCACCGTCTCCAGCGAATGCCGTGTCAGCACGCCAACGAACGATTCCCGGCCAACCCCTTTGCGCTGCAGCAGCCGGGCCAGCTGATTCGCCCGCTCGTTCAGCTCGCGGTAGCTCAGCTCCACGCCCTGGAAAACCAGCGCCGGCCGCTCCGGCGTCCGCTCGGCCTGCTCCTCGAACAGCCGATCGATCGAGCTGTTCCGCGGATAGTCCGTCCGCGTGGCGTTGAACTGCTCCAGTTGCCAGCGCCGCTCGTCTTCCTTGAGCAAGCTCAACTCGGCGAGGCTTGCATCCGGGCGCTCCACGATTTGTCGGCTCAGATGCAGCAGCCGCTCGTACATATCGTCGATTTGCGCTGCGGTATAGTCGCGCGTTTTATAATCGACGTCGATCGTCAAGCCGTCGGTGTCCGACCAGTCCTTGATCACAAGCTGCTGCGAATAAATCTGGAAGCCGTTATAACGTTCCACGACCTCAACAGCCGCTCCGTTCACATCGCTTGGCACGACGGTGTTGTAATAATTGACGCACACATGAAACAGGTTGTCGAAGCCTTTGCGCTTTAATTCTACATCCTGAATCAGCAAATCGTACGGATACCGCTGATGAAAATAACATTCCGTCAGCTCCTGCTGCAGCCGGCCGAGCGCTCCGGCCACCGGCTCTCCGCCGGGGAACGCGCAGCGGAACGGCATCGTGCTGGTGAACATGCCGGCCATGCGCTTTTCCTTTTGCCCCGAACGGTTCAATACCGGCGTGCCAAGCGCGACCTCCTCCTGCCCGGATATTTTACTCATGTACAACCCGTACAGCAGGACGAAAAATGCGTTGACCGAGCATTTGCGCTCGGCAGCGAACGCCTTGATCGCCAGCGACAGCTCCGGGTCGATCCGGTAGGTCCGGCGTACGCCGGCGATCTCATCCGAGCTGCAGCTTAGCAGCGTCTCCGGCAACTCGCGGAATTTGTCGTTCCAGAAGCGGCGGTTTTTGGCGAAACGCTCCGATTCCAGATAACCGCGTTCCGTATCCACATAAAGCAAATATGACGGCGCCGGCGTGGCGTCGGGCGCTTCTCCGCGGGCGAGCGCGGCATAAGCGGCGCAGATGTCGGCAATGATCATATTGCTCGACCAGCCGTCGGAAATCATATGGTGGAACTTGACGAGAAACCCTTGCTCCCGGTCGGAGAGGCGATACAGCGGAAAATCGCACAGCGGCCCGCCGTGCAGCTGGAACGGCTTCGCCGTTTGCCGCTGGACCCAGCGTTCAAACTCCACACGCGGATCGTCGTACATGGAAAAATCAGCGAACTCCAGCGCCATGTGATGATCGTCGCTGACGTATTGCACGGCTTCGCCGTCCTGCTCGACCAGCCGGATTCGCAAGATGTCGTGCCGGCGGATCGTCAACTGCACCGCTTGCTCCAGCAGGCGAAAATCCAAAGCGTCCTCGATCGTCACCGCACTCACCATCTTGTAAAGCGAAGTGCCCGGGTATATGCTCTCCATATACCAAATGCGCTGCTGAGGATGGGTTAGCGGGTATGCCCGCCCACTTTCAACTGGCGACTGCCTGATCATTATGATGTATCCCCTACCTCTCATCCTAAAGTTGTCGACTGCCCGGCCCCCCCGAGCGTTGGCAACCCTCCCTCTGATCTTGAAATGGGGTCAAACCTGCCGCAAAAAACGGCAAAAAAACGGATGTTTTGCGCGCTGCGCAACCTGTACGAATGTCCTGGAAACAGTTATCATTAGTGGAAGGAGACAGCCGTCGGGCGCTCCGAAAGCTTTCTGGCGGAAACCGGCGGCAATGGCTTATAAACCGATGTAAACACGTGTTTATCCCGAAATGTTTTCGGGTGGTGAATGTAGAAGATTTAGGTTGCGCTGCCAAACTGGTGCAACTATGATTTTAAGATATCAAGATTTGTCGCGCTAGTCAATATATTCACAAGGCTTGCAAAGCCGTCCGCTCGCGCCGTTGCTGCTATTTGCAGGTCCGAAAACTTTCGATAATTTCCATACATTCATTTACTTGATATGGAAATTTGTTGCTGGGGTAATTTCCATGAACTACACCGATCCACACTGGAGCAACTCCGCTCTGATAACGATTGATGTACAAAATGACTTCGTTCGGCCGGGTGCTCCGGCCGAAATCGCCAGCACCGCCAACGCGCTCCCGGCGATGCGCACGTTGCTCGATGCCTACCGGGCTGCCGGCCGGCCGATCATCCATGTCGTACGGCTGTACCGGACCGACGGCAGCAATGTCGACTTGTGCCGCAAAGCGCTGATCGAAGGCGGCGGCCGCGTCGTCGCTCCGGGCTCATTCGGCGCCGAACTGAGCCCGGAGCTGCTGCCGGAAGGTGCTCCCGCGCTCGATGCCGAGCTGCTGCTGTCCGGCGGCTTTCAGCCGCTCGCCCGCCGCGAGTGGGCGATGTACAAGCCACGCTGGGGTGCGTTTTACGGCACGGATCTGGAGGCGTTCCTGCGGGAGCTTGGCGTCGATACGCTCGTCTTTTGCGGCTGCAACTTCCCGAACTGTCCGCGCACAAGCATTTATGAAGCGAGTGAACGCGATTTCCGCTGCGTGCTGGTGCCGGATGCGATGTCCGGCGTGTACGAGCAAGGGCTCAAGGAGCTGCGCGCGATTCATGTCGCGATTGTCGGCATGGAAGACGCTTGCCGGCTCGCGGCCGGGCGCTGAGCTGCCGCGCTCCCTTGCGCCCTGGGCGCAGCTCTATTTTCCAACAATGATATAGAAAAATATGTATTTTTATATTATAAAAACCAGATACAAAACACCGCCTCGATTGTGATAACCAACTGCCGCGGCGTGACCGTCCACCATCCGGGAGCCGCTTCCGACCATCGGCCGGACTTGCCTGGACTGAGGGGCCGCCACGAGCCTGCAAAGCCGTAAAGCCTTGCCCCGTCTGGTCTTTCGCCCGATGACGCCCGAAAAATTTTCGCAAAAAGTCGGGGCAAAAAAATGCAATCGGCAAGAGGATAAGCCCTCCGGCGCGTCGAAGTTACAAGCTGGCTTTTTATGAATGCTCTCTTACAGAAAGGTGGAAGTATGATGAACGTGCTTGAGCTCGAGCCCTTGAAAAGCGGAGGCGGCGACTGCTTCGACGATGTCGTGGTGACGCTGGACAACTGGTTTGGCCGGGGGTATGAGCTGATGTATGCCGATTCGCTGCGGTTTGTGTTCCAGCAGGGAGACGACTCGCAAACGATCGGCAGCCGAATGATCACCCGGTTCGACAATCATTTGGATTTGCTGCAGATGTACCACGGCTATCGGATTGAAGTTCATTCGAAAATTACCGCCGAGCAAGGTTTGCGCATCATTCGCGAGCAATTGGCCCAAAACTGCCCCATCGGCTTGAACATCGATTCGTTCTACAGCCCTTGGGATATCAAGTACCAGAACTCCCACTACTATACGCATGTCATGATCGTTGTCGGCGTCGACAGCCCAACGAACGATTTGCTGATTGTCGACCCTTTTTTCGAGATGAAAAATTTACGGCTGCCCTACGATCATTACGAAGCCGGCGTGATCGCCTGCATGACGATCGAACCGGGCGAGGTGGCGTACGACAGCAAGGACAAGCTGCTGGCCCATTTGCGGCAGCGGCTGGTCGAGCAGCAGGAGACGACGCCGTCCGGGATGCGGGCGATGGCCGAGGCGTTGCGCTCCATCTGCTTCGAGGACGAAATGGCCGGCTACGCCCTATTTGCCGAATGCCCGCTGTTCGCCAAATTCAGCATGCTGATGCATGGGCGCTATAACTTTGCCAAAACGCTCGACCATCTGGCCGCCAAATACGAAATGCCGCAGCTGGCCGACTTGGCCGAGGACTTCAAGGGCCTCGCGGCCAAATGGAGTACGCTGCGCGGCTTGATTATGAAAATGAGCTACATCCCCAACGCCGCCGCCGATCCGAAGCTCGTGAACAACCTGACGACCCGGCTGCTGACGAATATCGAGCTGGAAACCGCGATCGTTGATCGGCTCCTCCCGCTGCTTGGCGAAGACGAAGAAGCCGCGGCAGCAGCCGCAGCGCTCGCCGGGCGGCGCGTAGCGGAAACAGCCATCGATATGACGGTGCGGCAAGTGACGCATATCGATTTGCGCGAGCTGTGCGATATCCGCGGCGTGGAGAACAGCACGGACAGCGCCGACCTCGATAATGAGGGCTATTTCTTCTGCAAGGAAGGCGCGCCAAGCGAGCCGGTGATGACCGTGGCCGACATGAGCTTCGCTTTCCCGGCGCTGCTGGATGACCGCCCCGACCATTTTCTCTGCCTCGGCCAAACCGTCGAGCTGCCGCAGGATACGTACCGCGGCTTGATGATTCTCGGCTGCTGCGACCGCGGCGGCTACGAGGATCAGGCGATCGTCGAATATGCCGACGGCACTAGCGAGCAAGTGACGATCGGCTTCTCCGACTGGTGGGACAGCAAAACCGTCAAAGGTCAAAACATCGCCTGGAGAGCGGTGCTGGGCCGGCAAGCCACACGCAAGCTGGAGCATCGCGTTCACATGTTTGCGCGCCAAATCCCCTTGCACGACAGCGGCAAACCGGCGGTGCGCATCGTGATGCCGACGATGCCAAGCATCCATCTGTTCGGCTTGTCCATGTGGCGCTAGTCAAACGGCAGCAAACAAACGGCAACAAAGGGGCTGTCCAATAAGCCCAAAATAAAAAAAGTTGGGCGGAAAAACATCATGTTTTCCGTCCAACTTTTTTTGCGCATTTGCTTTAGCCTGAAAGTAGCGAGGCGGACGCCTGCTACTTTCAGTAGA
>Ga0206102_1000066_pt1 | contig 54584 bp, 55 predicted proteins | sample 1B1Ametagenome_FD_148645 | JGI IMG/M metagenome (GOLD analysis project Ga0206102, IMG submission 148645) | Enriched microbial communities from leaf-cutter ant dump, University of Wisconsin, Madison, United States - 1B1A | ecosystem: Environmental > Terrestrial > Nest > Insects nest > Nest dump... | reverse complement strand
TTTCCTAAATGGGTGTGTGGTAACTTCCATTTTACAAGAAAAGATGATTTTTTTGTGCACTTTTTTAACATTCCACAAAAGCGGGGCCTCCGGCAGTCAGTTTTTACTGACTTTCTGGACAGCCCCTTCGCTTGCTCAGGCATCCGGCTTCGCCTTGCGGCCCGGACCTGCTCCTTCTTGATCCATCCAGGCCAGCCGGCTTAACGCTCGCTGCCGTGTTTCCGGCCTGTGCGCATGTTTGGCGTACAGCTTGCGGGCCTCGCTCCACTTGCCGCCGCGAAAGGCGATATCGGCCAACGCCATCTCGGCCAGCCACTCACCGATCCGGTAATCCGCCGTGACGCTGCCGCGATAAGTCGCCAGCGCCTCCTGCGCCTTGCGGATGTCCGCTTCCGCTTCGCGGTACAGCGACTCCGCTTGCTTCATCCGAATTTGCGCCAGCCAATAATGCGCGTCCGGGAAATGCGGATTCGCCTCCTGCGCCTGACGGCACACCCGCTCGGCTTCATCCCACAGCTTGCGTTTCATCAACAGCTCGACCAGCAGCTTGTAAATATCCAGCAGCCGCCCAAAGCGGGGCTGCACCGCTGCCAGACGCAACGCTTCCAGCAAGGCGTGATGCCCTTGTTCCTCCAGCCCCGCGGCCAGCGATTCCCGTCCGTAAAACAGCCAATGACCCGGATTGTCCGGCTCCTCGTCGAGCATCAGCCGCAGCAGCCGCAAATTGCGCTCCAGCTTGCCTTTGCCCGCTACCACGTCCGGGTCGTAGCCGTCGTGCAAATAGCGAATCTTGACCTGCCGCCGGTACGTATCGTCTTGAAACACCCCCGCCGCCGTACCGACCTGCTCATGCACACGTCCCCAGTAACGCACGCCCGGCCGCAGCGGAAACATCCGTACTTGGGAAAAATCGTGAATAATCGCGTCGCGCACCCGGTTCAAATGCCAAATATGCAAAATCGGCAGCCGCGGATGAGCATGAAAAATACCGGCGGCTTCGCGAACGCACGCCGTATCCTCGGGCAGCAGCCGCTCGTCGGCGTCAAGCCAAATGACCCAATCGGTATGAATATGGGCCAACCCTTCGTTGCGCGCCGCAGCGAAATCGTCCCGCCATACGATCGGCACGACCCGCACGCCCTCAACCTGTCGGGCAATATCCGCCGTTCGATCCGTCGAGGTCGGGAAAACGACAATCTCGTCAACGGCTCCCAAAAGCGACGACAGGCAATCGGCAATCGACTGCTCCTCATCCCCGGCCAGCACCGCAGCCGTAATCGTCACCCGCGGCACATGCAGCAAACCTTCGATATCAAAGCGCTCATCGCCCTTTGGTATTGACTTGAGCGCTTTTGTCACCGGCTCGACCCAGGCAGCCTGCGGGTCAAGCAGCCACGCCCGGTTGAACAAGCGCTGCGCCGCATGGCCGAAGCCCTGATGCATCAAGGCCTCCGCCAGCAGCACCCAGCCTTGCGCATCCAGCGGGTTCGCACGCACAAGCTGCTTGCACACATCCTCCGCTTCGCGAAACCGCTTTGCCCGAAACAACGCCCAGACCGGCTCGTAATTCACGCTAATGTCCATTACGGCTGCGTATAGGGAACCGTAATGATTTTGTTTCCGTTATCTGGATCGAAAGTAAACGTTGCCGAAGTGCCGGAATCGCCGCTCCAGTAAATATAATCTCCCGTTCCCAGCATCGTAGCTGAGCTGGACGTTGTCGACATGAAAGCATACATATCTGCCGCATCATCGTTCGGGAACAAGGTCGGAATATGGATCATGCCGCCCGTATCGCTGAACGGCAGCACGTGGACTTCCAGATCGTCCTGATACGTCTTGGTCGTGTCCGCATCGTGAGCATAGACGTGGATACGCGCATCGGCGGCGGCGCCTGCATTCACCTTCAAATACACATCGTCCACAACGCTCGCGTCAACCATATCAGAGGTTTGAACGAAATAGCTTGCGTCGGAGCCGAGGCCAAATACCGAGTTCAAATTCAGCAGATAGGAACTGCCCGTATACAGGTTTTGCGTATCCAGCGCATTTGGCGTCATCCGTGAAATATCAACTTCCATCTCCGTGTACGCATCTTCCGGGTCGACCGCGCGAATGTTGGTGATTTCCCCGTACATCGGAATGTCGGACATCTGCACGATCGAGCCGTTTAATGGAACCGTGTTTGACGTGCCACCGGAATCCATCACGGTCAACCAATACGTCAGCGGGTCCTCGTTCGGATCGGTAAAATAATCGTTCAAATCAATCGTCGCCCCGTCGTACAAATAGTTCGTGGCAATCGTGTTGAAATGGTAAGGAGCCTGGTTGCCGGCGCCTGCTTCGTCCACGTGCACGATGAACGTCGTGTAAGCCACTCCGCCTAAATAATCCGTCGCGATAAACGAGATCGTTGCGTCGCCCGGCTCATGGGCAATAAATCCCCAGTTTCCAACTTCGTCTATGTAGGTTTCCACGACCGATGAATTGCTTGAGCCGAAATAATACGTAAGCTGCTGGCCGTCCGGGTCGTTGAAATAAGCGGACAAATCCCCGAGCAGTTCCTCTGCGGAAACATCCTCGCAGCTGATCAAACTCTGCCCGCCGATGCCGCCAGGCGTCGCCACCGGCTTGTGGTTGCCCGAAAGCTGATAAAAGGTCGACGGATCAGGGCCCAGATGCCCCAGCAGTGCGCCGACGACCGTTGGCGTGACAGCGGTTGGTCCGTAAGTGCCGGGATTGCTGTTCATATACGCAACCGCATCACCAATATCGAATTGGTCATCCGTTCCGGTCGGCAGACCAATCGTGACGTTAAACTTTTCAATCAGCGTCGTCGACGAGTCCCCTTGCGTCAGGCTGAGCGTAAAGCTTACCGTCGCCGGAAGCGTTTGCGGGTCATACGTCGTCACTTTGAGCAAACCGCTCAGCAGCAGATCCTCATCGATGGAAGCCAGCACATGCTCGGAATCGGAGGAGTTGCTCAATCCCCAAACCTCCGCGCCAAACAAGTAGTTCAAATCGATCAATTCCGAGCTGCCGTTAGCCGGCAACACCATATCGTACACCTTGTCGACATTCACGGTCGGAGGCATGTTCTCCGATGCGCTGACGGGAGTCGGACGCCCCGCGCCAAGGGCGAAGGGAGCGGCCACCATCGCCGCCGTCACTGCCGCTGCAATCATTTTTTCCCGTCTGGCAAACAATTTTTTCTTCATTGTGGACACACGTGCACCACCGTTCTTGTTTTCTTTTATTCTACCATAGGCCGGTTAACGGAAGATATACAAAAACGAGAAAATCAAGCGGCTGGCTTAGTCGCTGTTCTCCAGGACATAACGCAAAATCGCTTCATGCACACCTTCGTCATTATTCGATGACGTGACGGCTCCAGCCGCCGCCTTGACCTCATCCGGGGAATTGGCCACGGCGATGCCAAGCCCCGCAAACTCCAGCATATCGATATCATTATAATAATTGCCGATCGCCAGTATATGCTCGCGCCCGATATTCCATGACGCCGCCAACTCGCGCAGCGCATTGCCTTTGCTGGCCGCCGGATTCATCATATCGATGAAAAAGTCGCCGCTGCGCAGCATCCGCAAAGAGCCGTACAGCTGCATCTCGTCCCATTCCTTTTGCACGCGATCCAGCACCTCGGCAGCGCCGGACAACGTCATTTTGACCAGCGGAATTTGCAGGTCGATCACATCCCGAACCAGCTTCGGATTGACGCCGTATTGGACATACATCATCTTCGCCCGCTCGTCAAGACGTTCGATATACATATTATAAGAAGTGCACACGTCAAAATGAACACCTTCGCGTCTGGCGTATTCGACAAGCGGCACAATCTCACTCATCGGAAACGTAAACTCATGCAACACACTTTGCCCCCGCTCGTCGGCATGTACGGTAGCCGAACCGTTGTGCGTGATCATCGTGCCTTCCATCTCCAGTTCCTGCAAAACCGGCAGCGCATTGTCCGGGCCGCGGCCTGTGCACAACACGATTTTGCAGCCTTGCTCATACGCCTCCCAAATGGTCGCCTTCGTTTGTTCGGTAATTTGGTGTCGATCATCCAACAAGGTGCCGTCGACGTCCAAAGCGATCAGTTGATATTTCACTGCGGTTCCTCCCAAATGAATCTGCTATTCTACCGATTTATTGTACCATAAGTACAAGAAACGAACACTAGCGTAAAACGGGCCCGGCCAACGCCCAGCCGGCGGAAGCCGGGGCACAGCGCTGGCCGCGAAAGATCAGGCAAGGAGCCTACGCCTACGCCCAACCCGACGACAATCTGCTGCGGGCTAGTAAAAGCCGCAAGGACAGACTTGCCGGCTGCAAACCGGGAAGACCGATACAGCCATACTCACACCCGCCATAAGTCGGCAAGCGACTGCTTGGGCCGGGGCCGGGGCCACGCCTGCTGCAAGCCCGGAAAACCATACAGCCATACTCACACCCGCCATAAGTCGGCAAGCGACTGCTTGGGCCGGGGCCACGCCTGCTGCAAGCCCGGAAAACCATACAGCCATGCACACATCCACCATAAGTCAACAAGCGACTGCTTGGGCCGGGGCCAGACCTGCTGCAAGCCCGGAAAGCCGCTAAAGCTAACCACAAGTCTCCTGCACAAAAAAACACGACACGCCAAAAACCGCCCCTATGCCGCGCTTACGCAGCTATACAGGCGGTTCCTCCGAACATCGTTGCTATGTCCAAATTATAACTGATAAATCATAAATTGTAAATACCTATTGTTCCTCATAAACCCGCTGCAAGGCAAGCAGCTCCCCTGCCGTCAATTCCCGCGCAGCGCCAAGCGCAAGCTCTTCGTCAAGCACCAGCGGGCCCATCGACAGCCGCTTGAGATAAACGACCTTTTTACCGACCGCTTCGAACATCCGCTTGACCTGATGAAACTTGCCTTCCATAATCGTCAACTCGATCTCCGACAGCGCGCCGCCTTCCGCCGTTTCGCGCACATTCAGCACGCGCAGCGCGGCCGGCAGCGTTTTGTAGCCGTCATCCAGCGTCACACCACAAGCAAATGCCCGCCGATCCTCCTCGCCAACCGCTCCGGCGACACGGGCCAAATACGTTTTGGGCACATGCTTGCGCGGCGACAGCAGGTTATGGGCCAGCTTGCCGTCATTGGTCAACAGCAGCAGCCCTTCTGTATCTTTGTCGAGCCGTCCGACAGGAAACACCGCAAACGGCCGGTATTCATCGGCCAGCAAATCGACCACCGTCCGGTCGCGATTGTCCTCTGTCGCCGATACGACGCCTGGCGGCTTGTTCAGCATGATATAGACGAACTCGCGGTAGCGCACTTCGTCGCCATTCACCGCAATGCGGTCCGCGTCCGGGTCGACCTGCATGCCGCTATCCTTGACAGTGACACCGTTGACGGCAATCGCGCCGTTTTTCGCCAACTGCTTGAGCTGGGAACGCGTGCCGATCCCCATATGGACGAGCAGCTTGTCGAGACGTTGTGTTTTTTTCATAAAATCAAGTCCACCTCCAGCCTGCGGGATATTCATTTTTGAACAGGCCGTCCTGCCACTTGCCCCAGCCGACGGGGAATCCGTCGAGGCAGACGAGGCAATAGCCCTTGACGGCCAGGTCCTCACGGTCGCGGACGATTTCGTGCTCCGCGACCTCCAGCGTCTCGCCCTTCAAATAGCGAAGGGCGCGGCCATCCGCGCTCGCCAGCGGCAGCACGCGCGCGGCCTCCTCCATGCGCAGCCCCATGGCCAGCGCATGCGAAGGTTCGAATCGGCCCCGGCGCAGCGTGCCGATGTACCAGCCCGGGCGCACGACTTTCAGGCCGTGCAGCTCGGGCAACCCCGCCGGCGACACATACACATGGTCGCCGTAGCACACGAGCCGCCCGGCGGCGGCGAACCCGCGGCTGCTGCCATCGCGCAGCAGCTCGCGCTCGAACGCCGCCAGCGGCTCGAGGCCCGCGCCCGGCCCCCCGGGGCCGCCGGCGCGCGGGCGCTCAATGCGCAGCGCGGCCCCGCGGCCGCTGCGCGCGCGCTCCGCCGCCCCCCGCCCGGCGGGAGCGGCGTCTGCTGCGGGCGGCGCGGCCGTGCCGCCGCCCCGCCGCCGCAGCACGGCGGCATAATGCCCCTCGCCCCGCAGGCGATGGGGCCATAGCCGCGCCGTGCCAGCTACGGCGGCGGCGGCGCGCGCCGAAAACGCGCCGCCGTCGGCCCAGGGCGCCCGCAGCCAGTCCGGGCGCCCCGGCGCAAACCACGCGCCGCCGGCCGGCACGACGTCAAAATCGTCGTGCCTATCCAGAAAAGCGGCGATTTGCGCCTCGTTTTCCTCCGGCGAAAACGTACACGTCGAATACACCAACGTGCCGCCCGGCGCCAGCATCGCCGCCGCCTGCTCCAACAGCTCGCGCTGCATCCCCGCGCACACCGTCACGGAGTGACGCGCCCACTGCGCCATCATCTCCTCTTCCTTGCGGAACATGCCTTCACCCGAGCAAGGCGCGTCGACGACGATCCGATCAAAATAGCCGGCGAACGCCTGCATCATCCGCTCCGGCTTTTCATTCAGCACAACAGCGTTGCGCACGCCAAACAGCTCGAGATTTTTCACCAGCGCCTTGACCCGCTCGGCATGATTGTCGTTGACGACGAGCACACCTTCGCCTTGCAGCTTGGCGGCAATTTGCGTCGACTTGCCACCGGGCGCGGCGCACAGATCAAGCACGCGGTCGCCGGGCCGCACATCCAGCAGCTCGGCCGGAACCATCGCGCTTGGCTCCTGAATATAATACAGCCCGGCATGGTAATACGGATGTTTGCCCGGTCGTTCGCCCTCCTCATAATAAAACCCCGCCGCCGCCCAAGGCACGGGCGCAAGCGCAAACGGCAACCGCACCGCCAGGTCGTCGCGCCCGATTTTCAGCGTATTCGCCCGCAACCCATAAGCCCGCGGCTCCTCGTACGACGCCGCCAGCAGTGCGTATTCCTCCTCGCCGAGCAAATCCTTCATTTTATCCACAAAACCGGCAGGCAACTTGCCCTTCATGTCCCATCGTTCCTTTTCTTCGGAGAAGTCCCCGCAATCTATCGGTATTATAGCCGACTTGTCACCAAACAGCCAATATTTTTCAGCATCAGTCAGCAGGATTTGCTAATCTTTATATAGAAAGTATAAGAAAGTACGTAAATAAAGAGGTGTATGATGAAAAAGCTGATCATCTATCTAGGCATCGTAGTCGTTTTATTCGGGGGCTTGTACCTGGTCAACATGCAATCCAACAAAGTCTCCGACGCGGATTATCCGTACAACCCTTACGGGGTTCCGGTGAAAACACTTAATCCCGAAACCGTCAAACAACTGAACGACTCGAACTACCAAAACGTCATTTTGCCGGCCGATCTCGACAAACGTCTGGCGAACAAAGAAAGCTTCTTCCAATATTTCTATTCGTCCACGTGCCCGCACTGCAAGCTGACAACGCCGGTGCTCGTACCCATCGAAAAAGAAATGGGCGTCAACGTCACGCAATTCAATTTGCAGGAATTCCCGGACGCCTGGCAAAAATACAACATCGAATATACGCCAACCCTCGTTTACTACAAAGACGGCGTAGAAGTCGAAAGAATCGAAGGCGGCCTGCCCGAACCGGGAGCCGAAGGCGGCAACCCACCGGAAAAATACAAAGCGTTTTTCACCAAATACAAAGGCTGATCAACCTGGACAGCAAAAAGCAATGGGACATCAAGCGCCCATTGCTTTTTATATGGCATACGCCCGCTTCCGTCCCAGAGGTCCATCCGCTCCTGCCCGTGCAACCCAGACAAATGTGCCCGCCTTCCTCCGAATTGCACGACTCCAGCCGCACAATCCTGCCTGCGTTGCGGAGACGACTTGTCTGTCATCCTTCGCATCACACGGCTCCAGCCGCACGACCTTTGCTTGTACTACGCAGACACAACTTGCCCCCGCTCTCTCACTCCTCACAACTCGATACCTGGCCTGCCCGCGTACACCAACAAACCTTCTTGCATTCTCGTACAAAACGTAACTCTTGGCCTGATGCCCATCAAACGGCGAACAACCGAACAACGCAGCTTCCCCTGCGCATACCTCAGCTTTCCAACCGACTCTCAACGAACTCCCCTTCTGCTTTCGCCAGACACAACTTGGCCGCAGCTCCCTCGCCCCTCACAACTCGATACCTGGCCTGCCCGCGTACACTAACAAACTTTCTTGCCATTCTCGTACAAAACGTAACCCTCAGCTTGCTGCCATCCAGCGGTAAACAACCGAACAACGCGGCTTCCCTCGCGCATAACATCAGCATTCCATCCTCTTGTCTCCCAGGAGTGGACCTCTGTCTTTTCAAAAGAAGACACGCCCTATCCCCTTCTCCCCGACGTCTTCGATGAGCACAAAAATCAACATATAGTAGTTTTAATCAAAACAATTCGTATATATGGTATGTTGCAAAAATCCTGAGCCGAGCCCACATACCTGCAGCCGTGTCCACTATTTAAAAGACAAAATCCCAAAAATGTCCACTCCAAAAGGACAAATCCTCAACTGTCGCTACTCGCCCGATCTGTCACCGTTTGGCTGTCACCTTGCCCAAGAGGTAAGCCTTCCCCCCAATCGACAGTACCGGCAACACCGGCAGTACCAGCAATACCAGCAACACCGGCAGTACCGGCAGTACCGGCAACACCAGCAGCACCGGCAACACCAGCAGCACCGGCAGTACCAACAACATCGGCAACAGCCCTAGCCACTTCCCCCGCTCACTCTCACACGCCCCCAGCCCGAGGACTCCGCACGCTGCTAACTGCTCGCACTTGTATACGAGCGCAGCGCAAATTTCCACAGCAGCCGGGCGAGCGCAAAGGAAACGAGCGCAATGCCGATGCTCAGCACCGCTTGGCTGGGGCCGAGCCGTCCGACCACTGCCGCTGCCGGGAATGTTGTAATGAAGGCGATCGGGAACACATAGGTCAGCGCCAGCCGCAGCAGCCCCTTGTACACGGAGACCGGAAAACGCGCTGTTTCGAAAAACGAACCGAACAAATACGATAGATTGTCGACCTTAACCGCCCAAAATGAAAAAATCATCATCCCCATCCAAAACGAATAGACAACAACCAGCGAAGCGGCGAACACGACGGCAAACATAAGTCCCATCTGCGCCGATGGCCACGCATCAAGCTTCCACAGCGCAAAACCGACCAGCCCGAGGCCCAGCGCCACATCGGCCAGCCGCCAAAACACGAGATGGCGGAAGCTGATGTAAAATTGGCTGTCCACCGGCTTCGTCAGCACAAAATCGAGCGTTCCCTTGCGGATATGACCGACCAGACGTGACATATTCGGCTGGAGGAAAAACTCGATAAAGCCATGAATGGCGTTAAACACCCCGAGCAGCACCAGCACCTCGTAATAACTCCAGCCGCCGATCTGCTGCGTGCGGTAGAAGTAGACTTGCACCGTCAGCAGCGCCATCGCCAGCCCAAACAATGTCGTCAGCAAATTGGCGGCGAAATTGGCCCGATATTCAAATTCCTCAACCAGACAAGCGCGAAAAAACTCGCGAAACAGCCGCGCGTATTTCATAGCCGCCCCCCTTTTCTGCGGATTGCATGTATATCGGCGCAAGGCCGTACTTCCACGAATTTCCTAACTTTGTGCAAAAGCCGGCCTTCTTGCAAATGACATATAGCGGTCAACACGTGCTGCTGCCGCATATCGCGCAGATCGGCCTAAGCGCCATGCTGCCGTATGCAGATATCCGTACCGTAACCCGCTTTCCCGCTAGGCTATCCGCCGCAACCTTTTGCGCCTCGCCTCACGCGCCGCTTAGCCGATCAGCCCCCGACGGCCCCATACCGCCTGACGCCTTGCCGCCATTGCCAGCGAAACAGCACATACAGCACAACGCACCAAAACGCCTGCACGACAAAACCAAGCAGCGCTTCCGGTGAGCCAGCCGCCAGCTTGCCGGTCATCAGCTCGACAGGAAAACCAACCGTGCCGTAAAACGGCAACCATTTGCCCAACTCGTCAACCCAGCCGGGAAACATCGACAACGGCGCCAGCCGCCCGGCCAAAAACAGATGAACGCCTTCAAACAAGGCGTAAATCGCCGTGGCGCGATTCGTCCAGAACGCCAGCATGCCAAACTCGAAACCAAGCAAAAAACGCATGATCGACGACAACGCAATCGCCAGCGCCGCGGCGGCGTAAGCGCCCGGACCGATGCCAAGCCGCAGCAGCGGAAACATCCAGGCCAGCACCAGCCAAATCGGAATCAGCGTCAGCGCAAAAAACAGCTTGTAAACGAGGTTCTGCGCCATGCTCCAATGGATCGGATGGAACGGCCGCAGCAGCTTGGCGGACATCGAGCCGTCGCTGATGCTGGAATCCAGCTCCCAGACGTCCCACGTCCGGGTCAGCCGCTCGACCAGCAACACGCCGAGAAAATAAACGATGTAGTCATGGGCGTCATAACCGGCCACGCTGCCGTTGCCGCTGATCGACAGCCAGACGGCCAGACTGACAAGCGGCTGAATGAACGCGCCGAGCATCCAGACGACGGTCTCGCTGCGATAAGCCAACATCACCGACCATTCCAGCCGCAACATCACCGCATATTTGCGCCAGAACCACAGCAGCCCGTTCATGATCTCGCCTCCGCTTCGTCGAACCCGGCCCGCCCTTCAAACGCCTGCGCGATCACCGATTCCATCGATGGGTCCTCGACGGTTAAATCGAGCACGGCAAAACGCGTCAACAGCCGCGCCGACAGCTCCGAAACGCGTTCGCGGCGAATGTCGAGCTCGACCTTGGCCGGCTCGCAGCTGACGAGCAGCCCTTCGCCGCCCAGTGCTTCGCGCAAGCTGTCCGCGGCCACCGGCTGCGCCAGCTTGAGCGTCACCCGCTTGAACGGCGCGTATTTGTCGATCAGCCGCGTGATCGCGCCGTCGTACAACAGCCGGCCCTTGCCGATGACGAGCACCCGCTCGCACAACGCCGTCACGTCGGCCATATAGTGGCTGGTCAGCAAAATCGTCGCCTTGTATTTGCGGTTGTAGTCCTGAATGAACTGGCGCATCACTTCCTGCATGTTGACGTCCAGCCCGATCGTCGGCTCGTCGAGGAAGACGATCCGCGGCCGGTGCAGCAGCGCCGCCGCCAGCTCGCATTTCATCCGCTCGCCAAGCGACAGCTGGCGCACCGGCTTGCGCAGCACCTCGCTCAGCTCCAGCAGCCCGACCAGATCGTCCAGCGTCTCCTTGAATGGCGCGTCGGGAATCTCATAGATCACCTTGTTGACGAGAAACGTCTCCATCGCCGGAACGTCCCAGATCAGCTGGCTTTTTTGGCCCATCACAAGGCTGATGTTCATCTTGAACTGCTTTTTTTGCTCAAACGGCACAAAGCCGCCAACGTGGACCTCGCCGCCCGACGGATGGAGCAAACCGCTGAGCACCTTCATCGTTGTCGTTTTGCCCGCTCCGTTTGGCCCCAGGAAGCCGACAATTTGCCCTTCGGGAATATGAAAGCTGACGTCGTCGACCGCCTTGACCGTGCGGAAGCGGCGATGGAACAAGCTTTTCATCGAGGCCAGAAACCCCGGGTCGCGTTCGTGCACCTGATAATACTTGCACAGATGGTTCACTTCGATCATCGCTTAGTCCTCCTCATGCCTCGGCGGGTTGCGCTTGACTTGCTCCACCAGTTGCGCCAACTGTTCATCCAACACGACGATATCGAGGTCGTAAGGCGCAAACGGCGCTTCGGCAATCCGCGCGAGCCGCCGCAAATACGCCTGACTGTCGTCGAGCAGCTTGCCCAGATCAATGCCCAGCACCACCGGCCTGTGCGCCTCCAGCTTCTCAAGACCGGCCGTAAACAGCTTGATCGAGCCGCTGGCATTGCCGTTCGCATGATGATAAAGGCCTACTGCAATTTGCAGCAGACCTTGATATAACGGATTGCGTCCTTCCTCCAGCCACAATTCCTCCATCACCTCGTGGCATTCGAAATAGTCGCGCGCTTCATTAAAATAATACAAAAATTCCACATACAAGCGGTCATAGATCGGCATACTCAGGACTGATCTCCTTTTTTCGCCCGGGCAATCGCAGCGTCCAGCTCGGCCGACAGCTCACCGAGACTCCACACATCCTCATGCTCCCAAATTTCGTTAAAGCGCAGTTGGAACTGCGCGGCCTCGCGCACCCGATGGTAGAAATACAGCTCTTGAATGTTATTCAGCACCTTGTTGACGAGGTTCGAATTGTCCTCGAACAGCTGCTGCGACTCCATGATTTCCTCGCGAATGCTCGACATCTCCTGATCGAGCACATAAGCTGCTTCGGCTGCCCGGCTAAGCCGCATCCTTACGTCCTCCGGCAGCGTCTCTTTATATTTATAATTAAGTGAATGTTCGATCGTCGCCCAGAAATTCATCGCCAGCGTGCGAATCTGAATTTCCGCCAGCACCCGTTTCATGCCAAGCGCCGTCTGCACCGGATATTCAATAATCATATGAAAACTGCGGTAGCCGCTCTCTTTTTTATTCGTCACATAATCCTTTTCGTAGAGCACCTGCATGTCCTGACGAGCGCGAATCAGGTCGGCCAGCCGCTGGATATCCTCCACAAACTGGCACATGATGCGAATGCCGGCGATATCTTCGATCCCGGACTCCAACAGATCAACGGAAACGTTCAGCCGCTTCGCTTTTTCGAGAATGCTTGATATTTTTTTGACCCTGCCGGTAACAAACTCAATGGGGGAATATTCCTCGCGGCTTTTCAGCTCGCTGCGGAGGGTCTTGAATTTGACCTTCAACTCTTCTACGGATTGCTCGTAAGGAAGCAGGAACTTTTTCCAGTCGCGTCCATCCATCCGGTTGCCTCCATTTCTGACAAATTCAATGAGGTCACTTATGATTTGCGCCTATTGCCTGGGAAATATGTGTGTATCCGTCACGTTTCAGCAGCGTCTGCAAACCGCGATTCAAGCGGGCGAGCAGCGTTGGCCCTTCATAGATCAAAGCCGTATACACCTCGACGAGGCTTGCGCCGGCCCGTATTTTGTCATATGCGTCCTGAGCGGAAAAAATACCGCCTGCCCCAATGATCGGCAGCTTGCCTTCCGTCAGCGCGTACACCTTGCCGATCATCTCGGTCGAACGCTGCGTCAGCGGCTTGCCGCTCAAGCCTCCGGCCTGTCCGCGGTTCGCATGGGTCAAGCCGTCGCGGCCAAGCGTCGTATTCGTGGCGATAATGCCGGACACGCCGCTTTCCTTGATCGTGCCGACGGTCAGCGCAAGCTCCGCGTCGCTCAGATCGGGCGCAATTTTTACCAGCACCGGCTTGCCTTCCCCGCCATGCCGCTCGCGCTGCAGGTTCATCTCCGCCATCACCGCTTCCAGCAAGCGGTGCAAATCGTTGCCATGCTGCAGGTTGCGCAGGTCCGGCGTATTCGGCGAAGAAATGTTGACGACGAAAAAATCGCCGTATGCGAACAACGTCCGAATGCAAGCACGGTAATCCTCTTCGGCCTGCTCGTTCGGCGTCGTTTTGTTTTTGCCGATATTGATTGCCACCGGGATCGCATGTGTGCCCACCTTGCTTAAATTGCGCGCCATTTCCGCTGCGCCGACATTGTTGAAACCCATCCGGTTGATCAACGCCTCGTCCTGCGGCAAGCGGAACAGCCGCGGCAGCTCGTTGCCGGGTTGCGGCTTGGGCGTAATCGTGCCGACCTCCATAAAACCGAAGCCGATCTGCGAGAAGCCGCGCACCGCCTTGGCGTTTTTGTCCAATCCGGCTGCAAGTCCGATCGGGTTCGGAAAATCGATCCCCCACAGCGTCGTCGCCAGCTCCGGCGAACGCTTCACGCCCCAGGCCGCTTTCATCAATTGTCTGGCGCCCGGTACGGCGCCGGCTGCGCTCAAACCGTTGATAATCAGATGATGCGCCTTTTCCGGGTCCATCCGAAACAAGATCGGCTTGCCCAACTTCGAATACAGCATGTCCATACACTCCGTTCTGTCTTGACTCTATCTCTATCAGTCAGTTTAGCCGACTATGTGCATTTATGCAATCGCCAGAACGGGGAAGCCGGACGCGCACAAAACAAAAATCCCCGCTTCCAAATGGCTCAGGGATTCCAAAACGTTCCATATTTACGTCTCCGCGCGCTGCTGCATGCGTTCCAGGTGCATCGTCAGGTAGCCGGCTTCATCGTCGGGCACTTCCATCTGCAAAGCGTTGGCAATCGTCAGCGCCAACACCTTGGCTTTGACGTACGTTTCGCCGTATTGCTCCTGAATTTTATCGAGCAAGGAGTTTTGCAGCGTCTTGTGCGTTTTGACCCGTTCGATCAAACTTTTCAGGTGGCTGATAAAGCGCAGCGTCGAGAACGAATCGTCGAACCCGAAGCCAAGCTCCTTGGCCGATTCGATCACCCTTGCCACCAGCTTGACGACGGCCAGCGAGTCGGCTGCCTGCCCTTTTTTCCGCGCGCCGTTGAAATGCATCGCCAGGAAAGCGACCTCATCCTCGGGCAGCGTTACGTCCAGATGTTCGTTGAGGTAGTCGACCGATTTTTTCGCCACCTTGTATTCCTCGGGGTACATATATTGAATCTCATAGGCAAACGGATTGGTGATAAAAATGCCCCGCTTTTGCCGCTCCACGGCAAAGTTGATGTGATCGACCAGCGAGGCGTGGATCGTCTCGGAGAAATCGCCTTCCAGCATCCCCTGGGCGTAAGCGATCACCTCTTCGGTAATCCCGATGATGTTCACATCGACCGCGTTTAAAATCTGCTCGTAGTTCCGCAGCACTTCCGACGTATGCAGCAAAAACTCCTGCGTGATGTCGCTTTCGGCAATGGCCATGCCCGGGGTCTTCTTGAATCCGATGCCTTTTCCGAACGCAATCGAATTTTTGCCTGTTGATAGATGCGACATCACAACATTGTGCGACAGCACGTGAATGATCGTTCTTTCAATCATAAGACACCCCCTTGCGCTATTCCCAACATCCTTCCGGCAGGAGCCGCACCGCCCGCTGCCGCCTGTCTGGTCCCCGTCTGCCACGCCTAGACGCCGCCGGGTTTCGCTTTCAAACCGGGCAGCAGCGGCTGCAAATCCTCGCGAATTTGCTCCGACTCGGTGCCGAATACGACGTGCACATTGCCTTGGCCAAGCCGGATCACGCCAATCGCCCCCAGCTGCTTAAGCTCGGCGTCGTCGACAAGCCGCTCCTCCTTGACGAGCAGCCGCAAGCGCGTGATGCAAGCGTCGACCGACACCACATTGCCCGCCCCGCCGATATGCCGCAAAATGCTGCCGGAGCGCGTCTCCGGCTGGCCGGCTGCCGGCTTGGCGTCCGGCCCCGCTTCCTCCGCCACTTCGCTATGGCCGAACAAACGCGCCGGGAACACATGCAGGTACGCGCGAAACACGGCGTAATAAGCAACGAAATAGACCGCTCCGACGACCGGCACCAGCAGCGGATGGGTCGACAGATTCCAGTTCAGCGCCAAATCGATAAATCCGGCGGAAAAACCAAACCCGACCTTGACCCCGAGCAAATTCATCACCGTCAAAGACAGGCCGGTCAGACAGGCATGAACGACATACAACAGCGGCGCAACGAACATAAACGCAAATTCGATCGGCTCGGTAATGCCGGTCAGAAAGCTGATCAGCCCGGCACTGAGCAGCACCGGCACGTACAACTGGCGGCGCGGGGCATCCAGCTTGTGCATCATCGCCAGCGCCGCCGCCGGCAGCCCGAACATAAACACCGGATAAAAACCGGTCGTAAACAAACCCGCCGTCGGATCGCCGGCAAAAAAACGCGCGATGTCGCCATGCACGACCTTGCCCGTCGGCGTAGCAAAGTCGCCGATCTGGAACCATGCGATGTTGTTGATAATATGGTGCAAGCCGGTCGGAATCAGCAGCCGGTTCATCACGCCGTAAATGAACACGCCAACGCTGCCGTGATCGACGACCCACAAGCCAACCTCGCTGATCACGCTTTGCACCGGCGGCCAGACGAAACCCATAACGCCACCGAGCAACACCATCACCAGCGCGGTCAGCAAGGGCACAAAACGCTTGCCGCCAAAGAAACCAAGCGCCTTGGGCAACTGCACATGCTGAAAGCGACGGAAGAAGACCGCAGCCAGCACGCCAACCAACATGCCGCCAAGCACGCCCATATCGACGCGGTCCGCATTTTGCGTCCCTGCCGGAAAATATTTCAGCACATTGTCGAACACCAGATAACCAACCGTGGCGGCCAACGCGGCGATTCCTTCACCCGACGTCAAACCAATCGCCAGCCCGACGGCAAAAATCAGCGGCAGGTTGTCAAACACGGCGCTGCCGCCGGCTGCAAAAATTTGTGCCAGCCGCACCAGCAGCGGCGTCTGAAAGTGCATGTTGCCGATCAGCAACAACACGGAAGCCGCCGGCAGCACAGCGATCGGAATCATCAGAGAGCGCCCGACCTTTTGCAGTTGATACATCAATCTCATCCGATCCACCTCCGTCAAGCTGTCGAGCCGTCGTCAGAAGCAGCGCTCCGCTCGTTTCCCGTCTTTATTGCCGTCTCCATTACTGTCTCCATTATAGTAGAAAGAACACCTTCCAAGAAGGATAAAATCCTCTTGGCGAAGGTGTTTTTTTCTCTCATCGCGGAGCCGGTCTATTTGACGGCCCCGGCGGTAATGCCATTGGCGATTTGCCGCTGGAACACGATGTAGACGATCAGCGTCGGCACCATCGTGACGAGCAGTCCGGCGAACAGCGGCCCCCACTCGACGCGGTATTGCATTTCCGCTTGCATCACCGCAAGCCCAATCGGCAGCGTATATTTGCCCGGATCGTTCGTCAGCACAACGCCGAGGAAATATTCGTTCCAGTTGTTCAGCATACTCGTAATCAGCACGGTGATCAACCCGGGCTGCGACAGCGGCAGCATGATGCGGAAAAACGTCCCGTAATGCGAAGTGCCGTCCATCACCGCCGCTTCTTCAATCTCCTTCGGCAACGTCTTGTAGAAGCCAACGAGCAGGAAGATGCCAAATGGCAAGTTAAGCGAGGCGTAGACAAGTATCAGCCCGATCCGCGTATTGACCATATGCAGGTCGTTCAGCAGGAAAAACAGCGGAATCAGCGCCAACGCAAACGGAATCATCATCGACGAAATGTAGAGCGTAAACAGCAGCTTGCCGCCTTTAAACGCGTAGCGGGCCAGCACATAAGCCGTCATCGCCGACAAAATCATCCCGAGCAGCGTACTGCCTGTGGTCACGACAATCGAGTTCAGGAAATAGGTGCTGAAATTGTATTTGCTCCACACATAGCTGAAATTCGACCACAAAAGCGGCAACTTGGGCAACGCCCAGGGCATATTCAGAAAAAACTGTTCATTGTTTTTCAGCGCGTCGAGCAGTGTCCAAATGAGCGGATACAACACGGCCACGCTCCACAGCAGCAAAATGAGCCAAACGATCGTCTTGGCGACCGGATTTTTGATAGCCATAGCGAGGGCTTCTCCCTTCAATGTCACTTGCCTGACGCGGCTTATTGCATTTCAATCGTTTCCTGGCGCATGATGCGCTGCAACAGCAATGTCGTGGCCAGCGAGACGACCAGAATCAAGACACCGATGGCGGCCCCGTAGCCAAAATGGTATTGCTGGAACGCCATGCGGTACAGGTAGGAACCCATCACCTGCGTCGTGTTGTCCGGCTGTCCGCCATTGGTCATCAGTTGGACGATAACGAACGAGCCATTCAGCGTCGTAATGACGATGTTGATGATCGACACCTTGATTTGCTCCCAGATCAGCGGCAGCGTAATGTGGCGGAATTGCTCCCACTGCCCCGCCCCGTCTATATTAGCCGCCTCGTAATACGAAGCGGGAATATTCACGATTGCCGCAATCATCAAAATCATATAAAAACCGATCCCCGCCCAAATCGTCGGCGGCAGCAACATCCAGATCGTATGCTTCGGAAAACCAAGCCAGGTGATATCGACTTTTTTCTCCGTAAACAAGGACAAAAACGCATTGAGAAAGCCGATTTGCGGATTGTAGATAAAATTCCACAACACGCCGATGACCACAACGGAAATCACGTTCGGGATAAAGAAGATTGCCCGGAAAAAGCCCGAGCCGCGCAGCTTGAAACGGGTCAGCGCCACGGCGAACAACGTCGCCAGACACATAATGCCGATCACCTTGCCGGCGACGAGGAAATAATCGTTGCCGACCGACCGCCAAATGATCGGGTCCTGCAGCATTTCCTTGAAATTGTCCAAGCCGATAAACGTGCTGTTTTCCGACATGCCGGACCAGTCGTAAAGCGATTTTTGCAGCGCTTGAATAACCGGGTAAATCGTAAACACACCAAAGAACAAAAAGGTCGGCAGGATAAACGAGACGATAAACAAGCTTCGTTTCCACCTTTTGGAGCTGGTTGTCATGCCCTTCTCACCGTCGCTTCTTTTGGAATAACCGAGGTTTTGTTATGTTGCGTGCCAAGCGGCTTGCGGAGCCGGCAGAGCCGGAAGGCCCTGCCGCAAGCACCGCGCCGCCGGAAGCCCGGCGCTTATTTCTTTTGCTTGGCAACGACGTCGCTAACCCGTTTGACCCACTCGTCCGGCGTAATCGTGCCGATCGTCAGTGCCACGGTAGCGTCCTGCATCGCCTTGTCGACGTCGGCGGCGAACGAAACGTTCGGTATAACGACCGTGTCCGGCGAGGACAGGAATTTCGCCGCGTCCTTGACGAAGTTCGGCGCGTTCGAGGCGCTGATATCGCCTTTGATGTTCGACGGCGCGCCGCTCAACTCCGCCCACTGCGAAGCTTGCTTTTTCGAGAAAACGAACTGCATAAACGCTTTGGCCGCTTCCTTGTTTTTCGCTTTCTTGGCGATGGCGAAGGTTGCCGTCGACGTGTTGGCGACGACCTTGCCGCCTTTGTCCTGCGTGATCGACGGGATAAAGCCGAAGTCGAAGCCGTTTGGCACGTCCTTGGCCATCTCGTTTGGCAGCCAGAGGCCGTTCGGAATGAAAGCGTCCTTGTGTTGCAAGAACAGCGACTGCGAATCGGTATGGTTGATTTGCACCGAAGCTTTGTCGATGAACCCTTTGTCGCGGAGCTGGACGATTTTGTCCAAACCTTTGAGAATCGCCGGATTTTTCCATGCTTCCAGATTGTTCGCCGCCATGTCCTTCAGCAACGTGTAATCGTTGTTGTTGGCCGAAACGATGGCCGGATACAACACGGCGCCGTTGATGTAATACGGATATTTGCCGGTATGGATAAACGGATTGATGCCAGCCGCTTTGATCGTATCACTGACGCTCAGGAAATCTTCGAAATCCTTGGGCTCCGACCAGCCTTTCTCCTTGAACAACGCCTTGTCGTAGAAAATGCCCCACGAGCTCATCACGAACGGAATGTTGTAGATTTTGCCGTCAAACTCCTGCGGCTGCTGGGCCAGGAGATCGAGAATTTTGTCGCCGTCAACGTTTTTGGCGTCTTTGATCCAGTCGGTCAAATCCTCCAGTTGGCCGTCAGTGACCATTTGCCGGTCGAACAGCTCCGGGCCATCGATGTAGACGAAATCGGGCGGATTGCCGCCGATCCAGCGGGGTTTCATTTGCTCGTTGATTTTCGGACCGGCGCTTTCCTTGATTTTCAAATCGGGATTGGCTGCCTGGAAGTCGGCGATAGCCTTTTTCCACCACTTGTCGCCATAGCCGCCAACAAAATATTGAATTTCGAAGTCGCCTGTCAGCTTTGGCGTGCCGTCGCTGGCTGCCGGCGATGCTGCCTCGGTTGCCGCGGCCGTGGCTGCTGCGTTGGACGTCTCCGCCGGAGCGCTGCCCGAGCCGCAGCCCGCCGCGATCAACGCGATTGATGTCAGCAGCCCCGCTGCCGACCATGCTTTCATTTTCATGATTCCATCTTCTCCCTTTTTCGTAAAATAAGCTTGCGGTACAAATGGGTTTGCCAAGAAGCCCGTCACGCTGCGCAGCGCTGGTTTGCCGGCTGTAAACCGGCTGAAACCGCAAAAATACAAAATAAAAAAGGGCATAGTCATAGAAGAATGTAGATTCTTCAATAACTAATGCCCTTGCGGTAACATGTTATTTGAAAATTATGTGGTTGTAGTTGACGCCTTGTGTAATTAAAATTTACAACAAAATAACACGGGTGTCAAGCCAAATCTTGCAGATTCGCTCAAAATATTCATATTCTACGCAGAGACAACTTATGATAAAATAGAGCCATCCACTGATCTCAGAAAGAAGGTGATCTCATGTCTAAACGTAAACCTGCTCCCATCGGCGGCCGCCGAGTCAAAGAAGAAGTCAACAAGAAAGCGATCATCTGGACGGGGTCCGTGCTGCTGCTGATTGTCATCGCCATGGCCGTACTGCTGATTTTCGGGAAATAAATTCACGGCGTTGCAAGCAAATGAATGCCGCAATTTGAATTGTAATCGCTTTCTTTTTCAGTGTCAAGGACTCTTTCGCAAGAGTCCTTTTTCAATGTGCTCAGTCGAGCCATTTGTATGTTTTGTGCGGATTGCTGTCTTCGGTCTGCAAAGGAGCCTGAAACGGCTGGTCCGGCTGGCTGCCGCCCGGTCCGCTGCCGTCGCCGCTTCCCGTGCCTCCGGCGCCTCCACTGCCCGGCGCTCCGGCGAGCTGCCCTTTGCCGATCGTCACCTTCGTCCCCTGCGGCACCATGTCGTACAGCTCCTCAATGTCGGCCTGCAGCATGCGGATGCAGCCGTGCGATTCGTCCTTGCCGATGCTCGTCGGCTTGTTCGTGCCGTGAATCGCGTACAGCGTATCGGACAACGTCATGCCGCGGCTGCCGAATTCGCCGTTGGCGTGGCCGTTCGGATTGCGCACCTTCTCCGAAACGACAAATTCGCCCAGCGGCGTCTTCGTACCGCCCAGCCCCACCGGGTAGCTGCGGATGATGAATTGGCCGCTGACCAGCGCCAGCCGATGCTCGTCGACATCGACGATGATTTCCAGCGGCTGCGTGAACGGATACGCCGCTGCATGGGCCGCCGCCGGCTGTGTGCCGGAAGCCGGCGGCGCTTGCGCGGACGGCGATGCGGAGCCGCCGTCTGCGGCAGCAGGCTGCCCGCCGCCGGGCGCGGCGGCCTGCTGCCATTCGGCGAGGGCGAGCGGGAAGAAGGCCCGCGTGCCCTCGGTCAGCCCGGGCAGCTCGTTGTTCGGATACGGCTGCACGAGTTGCTCCGGGGCGGTGGGCAACACCCCGTGTTTTTGCTTGTACGCAGTCAGCGCCGACATCATCACCAGCGCTTCCTCGCGCTGGCGGGTCCACTCGCGGATCAGCGGCAGCAGCGGCGTCGGATCGCCAGCCTGGCACGAGCACATCGTCGACTGGTAATACGACAGCTGGGCCGTGCCGCTTTGCGCCGCAGCGTATTCGACGCTCATCAAGGGCTGGAGCGGCTTGTTCCACGCCAGCCACTTGCCGTCGCTCGTGCGCTCCGCTTCCACGAGCACGGCCGTCTTCCACGCCGCTTCGCCCGGCGTGAGCAGCTCGGGGATCGCCTTCGCCCGATCCCCGTCGGCAAACACCACCGTCCGCCCGTCCTTGGGCGGCGGTGGTGTCGCCACGGGCGCGGGCGTCTTCGCCGCCGCGCCCGCATCCGCCGCCGCCGGCACGGCTTCGGCGGCGCTGTCCTTGTGCTGCTGGGGGCGGGCCACGTCAAGCGACGTGGTTAGCAGCATCAGCAGCACCAGCGCAAGGCGCAGCGCCCCTTGCAGGCGCCTGCGCCTTGCCGCCCGCCGCCCGCCGGCTTGCCCGGCGGCGGGCGGCGGCCCAAACGGCGGCAGCGGGCCGTCAACGACGATCTTTTGCTTCTCAAACGCCTCGTAGATTTCGCCCGACTGCGCAAAGCAATACGCGGCCTTGCCGGCTTCGCCTTTGGCCGCGTATTCGCGCCCAAGCAAATACCAGGCCATTTTATGATCCGGGTGCTCCTTGACGTATCGCTTCAAGTACAGCGGGTCTGCAAACGGATCATGCTGAAAAAAACGATCCACTTGATCGCCTACCTTTTTATCCGGCACAAGGAGCCCCTCCTTCCTGACAGCAACAGTCTCTTCTCCTGTTATCGGCAATTCCCGCCGCGAGTTGAAGACAAAAAAACCCGCAAATCAACGATCGGCAACCAACCGCTTTTTGCAGGCTCCAGCATCCGTGCAACTTACATTGTACCGCACCACGCGCAACTGCCAGCGCACGATGTCCGCCGCACAACGGCGGGCAGCACCGGCATATCGTTACAACAACGTACGCTGTGTCAGGCAACGTCTAAGACCTCTTCCCCCTGTACACGGCCCCAGACAACGCCTCTATGCTTCCTCCCGCTCCCCGTGCCCCTACAAGCCTTCATCCTGCACATCAAGCTCCGTTGCTTCCGCCAAATAGCGGCGCTGCTCCATCACGGCGGCAAACGCATCGACGATAGCCGGGTCGAAATGCGTGCCCTTGCAGCGGATCAGCTCCTGCACGCCGTCGAAATAGCTGCGCCCCTTCGAATACGGCCGATCGGTCGTCATCGCGTCAAAAGCGTCGGCCACAGCGACAATCCGTGCCAAATAAGGAATCTGTTCGCCTTTGAGCCCTTCGGGATAACCGGTTCCGTCCATTTTCTCATGATGGTATTTCGCCACAGCCGTCGCCTCCACGCGCCGTTCCTTGGGCTCCATCTTCGATAAAATCCGCGCGCCGATCGTCGTATGCGAGCTCATGATCCGAAACTCCTCTTCATCCAACGCGCCATCCTTGAGCAGCACGTGGTCCGGCACGCCGATTTTCCCGATATCGTGCATCAGTGCAATTTGATGAAAAGTGCGGCACTCCTGCTCCGGCATGCCCAGCTTGCGCGCCGTCCACAGCGAATAAATCGCCACCCGCGACGAATGACCCGCCGTATACGGATCGCGCGAATCAAGCGCCAGCACCAGCGAATGAATCACACTCATGGCAAAAGCTTGCGGCGTCTGCGCCCCGTCCTGCTGCAATTCCTGCGCGGATTCCAGCAGCAGCGCCAGTTCCCGATTGCGCCGCTCCAGTTCCGCGATCCGTTGTTTGAGCTTCGTTACATCCGCCACGCACATTAACCTCCCCGACAGTTGCAATTGCTCTAATCATAATCCAAATGCTCTGGAATGTGAAGCGTCCGTTCAGACGCAACAAACCCGTCCGGCTGCTGCCGAACGGGCCCATGGATTTCCTGTGCGTTTGCTTAATTGGCGGACGATTTCTCGCGCAGAATCGCCGTTGTTGTCGCTTGATCCCACTGCACGTCAAGGCCGATCTGCTCGGCAAAAAACCGTACGGGCACATACGTGCGATCCTGCTTAATGTAAGGAGCAACATCCGTTTCCCCGCTGACGGCGTCTTTGCCGGTTTCCAGCTTGGTTACGCCGGTTTGGCCGACGGACAGTTCTACCGTCACATCGCCTTTAACCAGTTGCACCACTTGCGTGCCTGCGCGCTCCTCGTATTTCACCTCATAGCCAAACGCCTCGCCGATGGCCCGAACGGGAACCATCGTGCGGCCGTCGGTAATTTCCGGCTGGGCATCAAACGCAATCGCCTCGTGATTGTGTACGACCTTCACCCCTTCCGCCGGCAAGCCGGCAGGCAGCTGATAAGGCGTCAGCTTGCGGATTTTGTTGTTATACGCATCGGCAATCACCAGGCTGCCGTCGGCGGCAACCGCAACGTCCGTCGGGTTGTAGAATTGAGCGGCGCTCTCTACACCGTCGGATTCGCCTGTTTTGACCGTGCCGGCCAATGTTGTCACCTTGCCGTCAACCAAGTAACGGATCGCATGGTTCAAGCTGTCCGCAATCACCAGACCGCCTTCCGAGGTGAGCGCAATCCCCTTCGGAAAATCAAACATCGCCGCGCCCGCGGCACCGTCGGCATAATCGCCGGCCGCATACAGCTCATCCTGCTCATACAGGCTGCTGCCGTCAGCAGCCGTGCCCGAGCCGGCTACCGTCGTCACCTTGCCGGCGGCCAAATCGATATAACGGATGCGCTGGTTGCCCGTATCGCTGACGTACAGATTGCCTTTCGCATCAATCGCCAGACCCGACGGTTCGTTGAACTTCGCTTGCGCCAAGCTGCCATCGGCGTAATCGCCAGCAAAAGTCGCCTCGCCCGGTCGGATCTGAATCGTGCGGGTCGAAGCTGCGTTCAGCGTCGTCACCGTACCGTCGGCGGCGATTTTGCGGATCGCATGATTCAGCGAATCGGCCACGTATACCGTACCGTCCTTGGCAACGGCGACATCGGTCGGGTAATTAAACTGCGCTTCCGTGCCTTTGCCGTCCTTCGAACCGACCAGACCGTTGCCGGCCAGCGTCGTCACCGTGCCATCCTTGGCTACCTTGCGGATCGTGTTATTGCCGGCGTCAGCCACATATACCGTCCCTTGCGCGTCCACAGCCAGACCCGCCGGCTCGTTGAAGAATGACTCCTCGGCTTTGCCGTCGGCTTGACCGCCGACCGGGAAGCCCAGATCGTTCACTAGCACCGGCAACGCCGGTCCGGCAAACGTGCTGACAAGCGAAGCCGCGATTTGGCGCAGGTTGTGATTGCGCGTGTCCGCTACCACAATGCTGCCGTCCGGCAATACGGCAACGCTTGTCGGCGAACGGAACGCGGCCGAAACGGCCGCTCCGTCTTTATCTTCAAAATCACCGATGCCTGCTTGCGTGGTCACATCGGCCATAATCCGGCCGTCGACATTGCGGAGCGCATCGCCGGACAAACCGGCGGCCCAGGCGCTCGTGCTGCCGAGCAGCGAAGCGGCTACGATGGATGAAACGAGAACTCCCTTGATCGGTTTCATAGATTTCTCCTTTATACTCATAAATTCAGTGCGCAGCAGCAAGCTCCGTTAGTCGAATGAAAAAGTAATGTAGCTGCTGTAAACGTCAACCGGCACGCGCGTGCCGTCTTTCTTGACGATAATCACGCCGTCTGACGGCAGGCTGATCTCGCCGCTGTTGTCAAACGTAAATGGCAGCTTTGCGAGCACCTGCTCGCCGGTGACGGAAACGTTATTGGCGCTGCCATAACTCGTAATCGCGTATACCAGCTCGGTCTGACCGTTGCCGCTGAAAATTTTGGCGCTGTCCACAGCCGGAGAGCCGGTGTAGCTGAATACGTTGCCGTTGATCGGCGTAACGGTATTGCCGCTGGACGTTACGGCATTCACGCCACCCCAGTAGAGCAGATGCACTTCGACCGCATAAATCTGGCTATCGCCGATGAAATCCTTGAGTGTCAGCACCGCGTTGAAGGTGCCGTCGCCCGTATCTTCCTTCGTCAGCATAATGCCGCCGACGGCAGCTGTCACCGTGCGCGTTACCGGAGCGCTGACCTTCTTATTAGGCGCTTGGGCTGTAATCGTCACGACCGTGCCCGGGGACAGAGAAGTGCCGAAATCCACGGAGAAGATGCCGTCCGCGTTGGCAGTAGCCGTTTTCTTGAAGCTGCCCGAATACGCGGTGACAGTCACCAGCGCGCCGGCTTCCGTATGTCCATGCACAGAAGTGGAGGTTGTTGTGATCGTCGATACATATTGATCTTGCAGCACAGTCGTTGACTGCGACGACGAACCGCTGCCGGAAGGCGACGAGCTAGGCGTTGGCATTGGTGTCGGAGCCGGTGTCGCTTTCGATTTATCCGCGTTGTATTTCGCTTTGTCCGCATCGGACAGCTTTTTCAGCAATTCCGCTTCCGCTTTGGCTTTGGCGTCTGCTTCCGCTTGCTTTTTCGCTTCCTCGGCTTTTTTGTTGGCTTCCTGAATGCTTTTCACAACCGCATTCAGCTTTTGCTGCAAATCAGCGAGTTTTTTCGCTTCTTCTTCCTGCTTTTTCTGTTTCGCAGCTTCTGCTTTGGCCAGCTCTGTCTGACGCTGCTTCTCTTTCTCCGGGTCGACACCCGCCGTTTTGTCGAGGTCTTTCACATTGTTCAGATCGAGTTTTTTGCCGTCGCCGCCGATTTTCGCATTCGCTTCGGACACGATTTGATCCATCTTCTCTTTGGACACCTTGTTGTCCGTAACCGCTTGTTTGGCGAAATTGCCGACGAGATTGTCAAGGTTGCCGCTTACTTTGTTCAATTCGTCCTGCGAACCGACAGCAAACGTGGAGTTCTCATCCGTCGTTCCGGGAGCGTTGTTGTTCAGTTCCGCTTTCTTTTTATCGACAAATTCCTGGTTTTCCTTATCGATCGATTCCTTATCTTTCACGATGGCTTCGAGGACTTCCGGCGACGCCTGATCGACGATATCCTTAATGTCGATCGGCTCAACCTTCACGGACAGATCGTCAACCTCATCGCGCGAATCGAGGGAAATTTGCTGGGTCGGGTACAGGAACGTTTCCTTCGACTGCTGCCCGTCGTTTTGCGAATTGGTGACAGTGGACGCGGACACCTTGCCGGCAGCTACGGCCATCGTCGTCTTGCCGGTCTTCGGATCTACGCCAACGAAGAAATGCGTACCGCGAACGCCCATGACCGCAGTTGGCGTTTCCACTTCGAACTCGTCGTCGGAGCCGGCCAGCGATTTGACCTTGACCCACATCGAACCGGCCCACATTTTCAGCTTCGACTTCTTGCCGCTGTCTTTGCCGGCCAGATCGGAAATATTAAATTCGGCATTGGCGCCGATCGTCATTTCGGCGTCATCTTCGCCGACCGCCAGCACCACGGAAGAATCCGAGCCGGTGTAGATCGTATCGCCCTGATTCAAACTCATATTCGTATAAGCGTCGTAGACCTTCGAGCCGCCGCCTTTCTTGACCGTCACGCTTCCGCTGAGGGAAGAGACGATCGCCAGACGCACCGTTTTCGCTTGCGCCGGTTTGGCCAGCACGGACGATGCGAGCCCGAATACGATAACAAAACTCATGATTAATGCGATGAAGGATGTCTTGTTGAAACGATGGTTCGATAACAACACGTTCACGCTAAATTCCTCCCTTGTTCTACATGGCCGATAACTTCATACACCATCACCGGCTTTTCCTTGCCTTTCACTTTGATCTCGCCGACCGGCTCAATCTGGAATAAATCCTTGACCCGGGCATAGGTGTTTTCGCTGATCAAAATTTGCCCCGGCTTGGCGTTCGACTCCAGCCTGGCCGACAGGTTGACCGTATCGCCAATCGCCGTATAATCCAGACGCAAGTCCTCGGAGCCAATGTTGCCGACAACCGCCGGACCGCTGTTGACGCCCAAACCGAATTTCACGCCGATACCGTACTTCTCTATGAGCTTCTGCTCCAAAACATTCGCTTGACCTTTCATTTCGATGGCGGCGCGCACCGCCATTTCCGGGTGGTTGTCATATTCGATCGGCGCGCCGAACATCGCCATCACGCCGTCGCCGATAAATTTGTCCAGCGTTCCGTTGAATTTGAAAATCGCCTTCGTACACACGTCCAAATATTCGTTCAGCACCTGGATGACCTGCTCCGGCTCCAGACGCTCCGACATCGGCGTAAATCCGCGGATATCAACGAAAATCAGGCTGATGTCCTTGCGGCTGCCGCCCAGCTTGACATCTTCGCCGGATTGCAGCAACTCGTCGACGACCGACTTGGACACGAAACGTCCGAAAATGCCGGTGACGCGGCTGCGTTCCTTGCGCTCGGCCAAGTAGTGGCTGACAATTGACCAGATGTAAATAGCAACCAACGCAAACAGCGGATAGATCAGCGGCGCGAGAATCGAACCGATCGTGTAGAAGCCCAGCCACAGCACGTTATACACGAAGAACATGCCGATAAAAATGAAAATCGCCGCGCGTCCCTTAAATCGTTCGAATAAATAAATCGCCAGCAGGGAAATCATAACGATAATGGCAATGCCGACCGGCCCGCTGGTTTCTTTGTAAAACTGATTCTCCAACAGCGCCTGAATCATGTTGGCGTGAATTTCGATCCCGAACATTTTGACCGAGCTGGCCGGGGTCTGGTATTCGTCCTGCATCGCCGTCACATACGGTCCAATCAGCGCAATCGCACCCTCCAGCGGCAGCGGCTTCTCGCTTTTGTAAACGTCGGCGAACGAAATCGTTTCATAGCCCGTCGCTGCGTGCAGCTTTTGCCGCGGCTTGGAATAAAACTCCGTCGGCACCTGATTTTTGCCGTGGGTCGGGATCACTTCACTGCCGCGCAGCCACTCTCCGGTCGCGTCGTCGCGCTTCACCTTCTCATCGTCGGGAAGCAGGAAGTTCGCCAGCGCCACGCTGAATGCAGGGATGTATTCGCCGTTCTCGTCCGGCAGTCCGACCGACAGCTGACGCGCCTTGGCATCCTTGTCAACGAACACGTTGATATGCGCCATCTGCTGTCTGTTGGTGGTCAAGGTGGAGGAGGGATAATCGACTCGTTCTGGAATCAGTTCGTCGGTGGCTTGCTGCTGGGCGGGATAGTTGATTTGCACCGGCATGATCACGTTGGGGTATTTGCCGAGCGCATCCGCAAGTGCCTTATCGTCTTCGGGGTTTTTGGAGGGTTCAGCCATCACGACGTCGATGCCGATCGCCGCTACGCCCGATTGCTCCAGCTTCTCGATCGCTTTGGCATAAACGGAGCGGTCCCATGGAAACTTGCCGATTTCCTTCAGCGATTTGTCGTCGATCGTAATAATTTTGATCCGGTCTTCAGGCTGCCGTTCGGCCGTGGACTTCGCGTTGCGCATCACGTCCTGCAGCGGTTTCTCAATGAAGTAAAACGTTCCGCTCGATCCGGCCGTGTAGAAGTATGTCGAAAGAAGCATGATGACAAGTCCGGCGCCAAGCGTCTGAATCCAGTTCTTCTTGCCCATAAGTTCCTCCCCTTTATGTACTAGCTTCATTGTAAGATGGGCGCCCAGAATTGGCAATCGATTGTTGGCTCATTCTACAAAACGTATCAAAAAAAGAACCCAATTCCAGTACTGGAATTAGGTTCTTTCGACATTCTGTGAAGTACATCACAAAATCTCCCGGCCCCTTCAAAATTACTTGAAAGGCGTGTCTTGCACTTTAATGGAATCAGTTGGGCAGCCGTCCACAGCATCGGCCAGATCGTCGTACAGGTCGTCAGGAATTTCTGTTACCCCTTGGTTTCCGTCGCCGTCAAAGATCACTTCTGCGAGGCCCTCATCGTCATAATCGTAGATGTCCGGGGCAGTGGCGCCACATGCGCCGCAAGCGATGCAGGTTTCTTTATCAACCATCGTGTACTTCGCCATTCTAAATTCCTCCTCAAAATATCCTCACAGTAAAATATAATATAAAAGCCGGTAAAGTTCAAACCTTATCTTGCCAAGCTCCGGCTTGCTCCAGCAGAAACCGGGCCAGTCCCGGAGCATCGTCGAGCGCAAAAACCGGCGCGGCCGGGGATGCGAACGGCACGCCGGCGGCAATCGCGATCGGCGCAGGTTCCAATTCCTCCAGAATGCGGCTTTGCTCGGCGCTGCGGAATACGGCGATTTTGCGGTGGCTGCCGCGCTTGAAGCCTTCGATCAGCACCAGGTCCATCCCTTGCAACTCCCGCTCGATCAGTTCCTCCGGCAGCGGTTCGGCGGCGCGCCTGTATATATGGACCGCCTCCGGCGACAGCGTCCATACTTCGTCCGCACCCGCTTCGGCCAGCAGCGCCGAATCCGCGCCCGAGACTTCCTTATAGTGCCCGTGCGCATCGTGTTTCATAACCGCAACTTTCAAGCCTTCCTGCTTGAGCAGCGGCACAAGCCGGGTGAGCAGTGTCGTTTTGCCGCTGCCCGAATAACCTGCCAAGCCGATAATCACCGGCATCTTTTACGCCTCCCCTTCCTCCTGATGCAAGGGCCGCTGCCTCAAATGGTCCATCTGCAGCGATGTGCCCCGTTCCTTGTGATTGCGAATCATCGCCGAAGGATCGCTGCCGAGCATCCCCGCCGTCAGCACCGCGTTTTCGCCGAACTTGTCGCGCAAGCGGTCCAGCGCCCGGTTCAGCTCCTCCTTCTTCGGCTGCTTTTCGTAATCGAACAAATCGAGCTGAATCGCCGTCTCCTCTTTCGGCGTCAAGCTTTGCAGCGTGATGCCAAGCAAGCGGATCGGATTGGCTTCCTCCCAGTGATCGTCGTACAAGCCGCAAGCCGTCCGATAAATATCTTCCATATTTTCCGTCGGCACCTTGAGCGTGACGGAACGGGTAATCGTGCGCATGTCCGGGTTGCGGATCGTAATCTGCACGGTGGCAGCGACCAGCTTCTGTTTGCGCAACCGGCGCGCCACCTGATCGGCGATGTTGAGAAATACCCGGTACACGTCGTTTTTCTCGGTAAAATTGCGCGGCAACGTCGTCGTATGGCCGATCGACTTGCTCGTCTCACGCCCGGGATCGACCGGGCTGTGATCGATGCCGTTGGCCGCTTGCTTGAGATGCGGTCCCAGAACGCCAAAATGGCGGGCGAGCAGTTGCTCATCCGCATGGGCCAATTGGCCAAGAGTGTGAATATTCAATTTCACCAGCTTATCGGCGGTTTTTTTGCCGATACCGTACAAATAGCTGCACGGCTTGTCCCAGAACAGCTTGGGCACATCGCGCAGGCGCACGACGGAAATGCCGCTCGGCTTGTGGAAATCCGAACCCATCTTGGCCAGCAGCTTGTTCGGCGCCACGCCAATCGAACAGGGCAGCTTCAACTCTTCCATAATCCGCTGCTGCAGCCGGCCGGCGATCTCCAGCGGCGTACCAAACTGCTTGGAGCCGGTAATGTCGACGAAACATTCGTCAATCGACATCGATTCGACGAGCGGTGAATAGCTGTAGGCGATCTGCATAAAACGCCGCGAGAACTGGCGGTACAAATCGAAATCCGGCTTGATCAGCGTCAGCTCGGGACAAAGCCGCAAAGCTTCTTTGACGAGCATAGCGGTGCGGACTCCTCTAGCCCGCGCCGCGTAGGAAGACGTCACGACAATGCCTTTGCGCAGCTCCACGCTGCCCGCAACCGCGATCGGCTTTCCTTTATATAAGGAAGGCTCGACCGCCTCGTGAACAGAGCAGTAAAAAGCGTTCATATCCATGTGCAAAATGACTCTGCCTTGCTTCGGATAAAACTTATCGTCCGGCTTCATATTCGGCGCGAACAGTCGTATAAATGCCGCCCCGGACGTTGAATCTGCCGGTTACATGAAGCTTCTTCGGCTGGATGAACTCGACGAAATCCTTCAAAATCATGTTGGTGACATCCTCGTGGAAATGGCCTTCGTCACGGAAGCTCCACAGGTACAGCTTGAGCGATTTCAGCTCGCAAATGTAAGGACCTGGCACATATTTGAACGTAATCGTGGCAAAATCCGGTTGGCCGGTAACCGGGCAAAGCGCGGTGAACTCCGGCGATTCGATTTCCACTTCATATTCACGATCCGGGTGCGGATTCGGGACAGGCAGCAGCGTTCTTGACGGGTTGGTAGACATAGCGGGCAAAGCACCTCCAAAAATAATAAAAAGCCGTTCGGCACAACCTAAGAAAGCCTGACGGTCCATCTGGACAGGCCAATTTCAGCATACAAGAAATCGCGCCGCATAGCAAACGGAAATTTGCGAAAAAGTGTCCAAACGTCCAGCCGTTTATGCTATAATCATTAATTATACATTAGCGCTATCGTGCATCTACCTGCTTGACGTATAGACGTACAGCAGTCAGTTTTGAAGGGGGACAACCATGCTTAACTCTGTAAAAATTTTCGACACTACGTTACGCGACGGGACGCAAGGAGAAGGGATCAGCCTGTCGGTCGAAGACAAAATCAAAATCGCCCGCAAGCTCGACGAGCTTGGGGTTCATTATATTGAAGGCGGATGGCCGGGCAGCAACAGCAAAGACATCGAATTTTTCGAGCGCGTGCGCACGATGACGTTCGCCAAAGCCAAAATCGCCGCCTTCGGCAGCACGCGCCGCAAGGATTCGCGCGCCGAAGACGATATCAACCTGAACCGGCTGGTCGAATCCGGGGTATCGGTCGCAACGATTTTCGGCAAATCGTGGGACTTTCATGTGCATACGGCGATTCAGACAACGCTGGAGGAAAATCTGGCGATGATTTACGACTCCGTGCGCTATCTCAAGAGCAAGGGACTTGAAGTGATTTACGACGCGGAGCATTTTTTTGACGGCTACAAAAACAACCCGGACTACGCGCTGCAAACGATTGCCAAAGCCGAAGAAGCCGGAGCGGACTGGATCGTGTTGTGCGACACGAACGGCGGCTCGTTGCCGGGCGAAGTCAGCATGATCGTCGAAACGGTCAAGCAGCACATCGCCGCGCCGGTCGGCGTCCACGCCCACAACGACTGCGAGCTTGGCGTAGCGAACAGCCTGGCCGCCGTACAGGCGGGAGCGCGTCAGGTTCAAGGCACGATCAACGGCTACGGCGAACGCTGCGGCAACGCCAACCTCAGCTCGATCATTCCGAACCTGCAGCTCAAGCTGAAATACGACGTGATCGGCGACGAAAGCTTGACAACGCTCGCTCAGGTTTCGCGGTATGTCAGCGAAATCGCCAACATGCATATGCCGGCCAACCAGCCGTACGTCGGCAATGCGGCGTTCGCCCATAAGGGCGGCATTCATGTATCGGCCATCCTCAAGGATGCCAGCACCTACGAGCATATCGCGCCTGAGCTTGTCGGCAACAAGCAACGCGTGCTCGTCTCCGAGCTGGCCGGCCAAAGCAATGTGCTGGTCAAAGCGCAGGAGCTGAACCTCGACATCAACAAGGACTTGCACAAAACGAAGCAGGTGATCGAGAAAATCAAGGACCTTGAGCATCAAGGCTATCAATTCGAAGGCGCGGACGCCTCGCTGGAGCTGCTGCTGCGCGAATCGTTCGAAGGACTGGAAGAAATTTTCACACTGGAATCGTTCAAAATGCTGGTGGAAAAAAGCGCCTCCCATGCCGTCGTCTCCGAAGCGATCGTCAAGGTCAAAGTTCACGGCGAAACGATCTACACCGCCGCCGAAGGCAACGGTCCGGTCAACGCCCTCGACAATGCGCTGCGCAAGGCGCTTGTGCAATTTTATCCCGATATTCAGCAAATCCATCTGTCTGATTACAAAGTGCGCGTCCTCGACGAGAAAGATGCCACCGCCGCCAAGGTGCGCGTCTTGATGGAAACGACCGATTTTGCCACAACCTGGAACACGCTTGGCGTGTCGAGCAATATCATTGAAGCAAGCTGGTATGCGCTCGTCGACAGCCTGCGTTACGCGCTGCTCGGCCGCACCCGCATCGAGTCAAGCGCCAAGGATCAGCCGGAGCGGCTCGGTTTGGTCAATCACTGACCGCCAGCAGGCTTCGACCAGCACCCGGACCAACAACAACAAACCCCGAGCGGCATCGTACAGCAAGGTACGTGCCCGCCCGGGGCTTTTTTATTGGTTCAAGCGACCGTGCGCCCAACTGCGCGGCGGCCAACCGGCCGTCAGCTGGCGATCAGCTTTTTGATTTTCGCCTCCAATTGCTCCTGCGGCAGCACATTGATCACCTCGCGGATGACGCCGTGCTTATCGACGAGAAAACTCGTCGGGATGACGATAAAGCGGTATTGCTCCGCCACCTCGCCTTGCTCGTCCAGCAACACCGGGAACGGATACCCGTTGTCTTGGACAAATTTGCGGATGTTGTCCATTTTGTCGCCCGGCGTGACATTGACCGCATACAGGTCAAACTGCCCTTTATACTTCTCATACACCTTGACCAAATCCGGCGCTTCCTCGGCGCAAGGCCCGCACCACGACGCCCAGAAATTAATCATCATCGGCTTGTCGCGTTCCCCGCCCGCCGTATACGTCTCGCCGTCCAGCCCCTTCAAGGTAAACCCCGGAGCCGTCGTATTGACACCAAGCCCCCGTTCGGCAGCCAACGCCGCTTCTTCTTTATGCTTTTTATCGATGTTCTGATATACCGCATAACCCGCCAGCACCAGCACGAGCGCAAGTACAAGCGCATTCCGTCTCCACGTCATCTTGGATTCCACTCCAGATACACCTCCATGTCTATATTATCGCCAAAAATCCGCAATTCCAACATCTGAACTCGTGAAGAAAGTATGACGTTTCCGGCGGCAGGAGACAGTAACGAGAGTACTCCGACTTCCGTTATCAAAGGAGCTGCATCATGGAAAAAACGAAATCAAGAAAGCTGCACATCGTCTTTGAAAGCGAAGTGCCAGCCGGCCACAGCGCCGCCAAGCCAAAGCAGCAGGGGCAAGCCGGTCAAAACGCGGCCGCCAGCGAAGCCAAAGGCAGCGTCTGGGTCTATATGGCGCTGGCTTCCATCCCGCTCGTGCTCGTGCTTGGCAACTCCATGCTGGTGCCGATCCTCCCGGATTTGCAGGAGCGGATGGGCATTTCCCGCTTTCAAAGCAGCCTGGTCATCACGTTGTTTTCGATCACGGCCGGCTTGATCATTCCCGTGTCCGGTTACTTGTCCGACCGCTTTACGCGCAAAGGCGTCATCATCCCTTCGCTGATCGTCTACGGCGCAGCAGGCGTCCTCGCCGGCTTCGGCGCGGTCTGGAAGTCGTATACGGTGCTGATTATCGCCCGGGCCATTCAAGGCCTCGGCGCGGCCGGCACAGCATCGATCGCCATGGCGCTCGTCGGCGACTTGTACAAAGGCGGCACGCAAAGCAAAGCGCTTGGCTTGATCGAAGCATCCAACGGAGCCGGCAAGGTGCTCAGCCCGATCATCGGTTCGCTGCTCGCTTTGCTGGTCTGGTTCGCGCCGTTTTTCGCCTTCCCCATCTTTTGCCTGCTTTCGCTGCTCGCGGTTATTTTCATCATCAAAGAGCCGAAAAAATCGCAGCAGGACAAAAAAGCCAACAAACTGGGACCGTACATCAAGCAAATCGGGACGATTCTCAAGGAAAAAGGCCGCTGGCTGATCACGTCGTTTTTGGCCGGTTCGCTGGCGCTGTTTATTTTGTTCGGCGTGTTGTTTTACTTGTCCAATATTTTGGAGGAGGACCCTTACAAGATCGACGGGGTGAAAAAAGGGCTTGTGCTCGCCATCCCGCTGCTCGGTCTGGTGATCACGTCCTACACGACCGGCGCGCTGATCAAGAAAAACGGCACCGTGATGCGCTGGCTGATCAACATCGGCCTCGTCATCATGACCGTTACGCTGGCGCTGACGATTTTCCTCAACACGAATATGTACCTGCTGATCGGCCTTTTGACGCTAAGCGCCATCGGCACCGGGCTGCTGCTGCCGTGCCTGAACTCGATGATCACCGGCGCGGTCAAACAGGAGCAGCGCGGCATGATCACTTCGATTTACAACAGCCTGCGCTTCATCGGCGTCGCCTTTGGCCCGCCGATCTTCGAATGGCTGATGAACAAATCGCACGCGATCGTGTTCATCTCCGTCTCTTCCTTGTCGCTGCTGACGCTTGGCCTGGCGTTTTTCCTGATCAAACCGCAGGGAACGATCGGCTGATGGCGCTTTTCAAGCCGGCTATCGGGCGCTATACTAACAGCATAACGATTTTGCCCGATCCTGACCCTATGGAGCCGATTCGCCATGCTTATCGTCATGTCCCGCCAGCTATACACCGAGCTGCTGGCGTACTGCGCAAGCCGCAAGCCCGAAGAGGCTTGCGGCTTTATTCAGGGCACGTACGACGCGCGGCAGCGGCAATATGCCGCCTCCGCCTTCGTGCCCATCCATAACGCCGCCGCCGACCCGCGGCGGCGCTTCCTGCTCGATCCGGCCGCCGCGCTGCCGTATCTCCTTGACCCAGACCGTCACCGGGTGATCGGTCTGTTTCACTCGCACCCCGACGAGCCGGCGGCGCCGTCGCGGGCCGATGCCGACACGCTCTGGACGTCAATGCCGACGTATTGGATCGTGTCGCTGGCCGCCGGCGGACCTCCCACCCTGCGCACGTTCCGCATAAAAAAAACCATCCCTGCGACCTTCCGCAAACTGCCGTTTGCGGTCCGTCTCAGTGATGGCTAAGCAAGGCGTACAGGTCGCCCAACGTATCGACCTGCCTTGATTGAATTTCCTTCATAAAACACGACCACAGCTTGGCGGTCATCAAGGAATCCTCCAGCGCATGGTGGCGCTGGGTGACGGGGATGCCGTATGCGTCAAGCAGCGCGTCCAGGCTGTAATTTTTTCGTTTGGGCATCAGCCATTTGGCAATCATCATCGTGTCCATAACCCGGTGCGACAAACTGACTTTGGACGTCTTCCATAAAGCCGCGTTCAAAAAATTTTTATCATGGCCGGTCGCATGCGCCACCAGCACCTTCTGCTGCACAAACTCCAGAAACTCGCGCAGCACCTGGATCAAATCCGGCGCACCGGCCGCCATATCATTCGTAATGCCGGTCAACTCGACAATCTCCTCGGGAATTTTACGCTTCGGATTCACGATACTGTAATACGTCTGATCGGGTTGCACCTCGCCGCCCACAACGGACACCGCGCCAAACGAAACAATTTCGTCTCCATTATATGGAGAAAATCCGGTCGTTTCCAAATCAAAGACGACAAGCTCCATCGAATGCAGCGGGATATCGTACAACGAGTTTTTGCGCTGCTCCTTGAGCATCGAACGAATGAAAGCCATCTGCTGCGCGCTTTGGACATCGAACATGGACGTAATGGCCGGAGTAATGCCGCCCATTTTGTAGAGCTGCCACATTCGACCTCCCGGACGCATGTCTTTCATTTGCAGTCACCTCATCTCTGAAATCCGACCGATCTCCAACCCCGCTGCCCAACCTTGATCTCTCTATCTATGACTTTACTTTCGCCTCCACCGATTTGCGCACATACCTTTGCAGCTCCATGCCGGCCCGCAGGCAAAATTTCAGCTCCTGCTTCAACTCCTTGGTCAACTGCTCGGCGCTAAGCTTGCTCCGCGTCGCATACATGCCGTCCTCAAGCGTAAAAGGCGTCATATCCCGATGTTTCAACGCAATTTCAAAAGCTTGCCGCCAAGTATCCGCTTGCGCCTGGCCAACAACTCCCGCGGCGACAAGCGCCTGCAGCCGCTGCAAGGTCGACGGCGCGGCGATGCCGGCCTGAATCGCCAGCAGCCGGATGCCGTTGACGATCGGAATGTACGCGCCGTATTTGACGTCAAATCCGCCGGCGTCTTCGCCGTACCGCTCGGTAATCAACTGGCCGAAGACGCCCAGCGAAATTTTGTGATGCAACGTGTTGGACAACAAATCCTGCAAAACGGGCGGGTGCTCGCGCACATACGTCAGCAAAGCGCCGCGCAGCCGCTCAACCAGCTCCGCTTCCCCGTAAATGCAGCGCATATCGGCCATGATCAGCAAATACCGCCCATTTTCCCAATTCGGCTCCGCCAGCCAATCCAGCGTCATCTGGATAAAGCTCGATACCGGCTTGCGCCATTGCGGATTGTTGGCGACGACATGGCCCTCGCAAGGCGGATAACCAAGCGCCTCCAGACCGCTGAGCATACAAGCCACGAGTCTGGCAAAATACGCTTCAACTTCCTCGCGCTCCGCTTCCGGTGGATCTTCATAAATAAACCCGTTGTCCTGATCGCTCCATAACGTTTGCTCGCACCGCCCGCCGCTGCCGAACAGCATCAGCGCATAGGGAAGCGACGGCCGCCGCAGCCCTGCCCGCTCCAGCTCCGCTTCGGCCAACACGGCCGTGCGGCGGATCAACGCATCGTGAATCCGGTTGATGTCGCGATGAAGCCCAAGCGAATGGGCGAAAAGGAGATGCTCACGAAGCATCTCATGTACTTGATCCCGGGTCATCCGCATCTCATCGAACTGCTCCGATTGGGTTATGCGTTCCAGAATCTGTTCCATGGAGAGATGGTTCATGAGGCATCTCCTTCACTTTTATGCTGATTGATCTGCTAGTTGTTTTATACTGAAGCGCTGTTTTGACCGGCTTTTTTCATTTGCTCGGGATAACCGTAAGAGCCGTGCTCCGACAAGTCCAGACCGATGATTTCTTCTTCTTCCGTAACGCGCAGGCCGATCGTCGCTTTCAGCGCGCCGAGGATGATAAAGGAAAGCACAAGCACGAAAGCCAATGCGCCGAATACGCCAAGCGCTTGCACGCCAAGTTGGTGCCAGCCGCCGCCATAGAACAGACCCGCTTGCCCTACGCCAACCTTTTCGGCCAGCTCGGGAGTGGCGAACAAACCTGTCGACAGCGTACCCCAAATGCCCGCGATGCCGTGTACGGAGAAAGCGTAGACCGGATCGTCGATACCGGCTTTTTCAAACCATTGCGCGGTGAAAAATGTCACGATACCGGCAATTGCACCGATGACGATGGCAGCCCATGTATCCACGAATGCGCAAGATGCGGTGATGGCTACGAGTGCAGCGAGCACGCCGTTCAGCATGCTGGGAATGTCGGCTTTGCCGAAATACATCCACGATACGACAAGTGCGGCGACAGCGCCGGCAGCGGCAGCCATGTTCGTGGTCAAAGCGATGTAACCGAAGAAACCGTCACCCATAGCGCTGAGCGTGCTGCCCGGGTTAAAGCCAAACCAGCCGATCCAGAGGATGATCACGCCGAGTACGGACAACACTTGGTTGTGACCCGGGATCAGGTTGACCGTTTTATCTTTATTATACTTGCCGATCCGCGGTTTTAACAAAATCGTGGCCACAAGCGCCGCTGTAGCGCCTTGCAAGTGAACGACCGTCGAACCTGCGAAATCCTGCATGTTCAGCTTGGCGAGCCAGCCGCCGCCCCATACCCAGTGAGCGACGATCGGATAAATGATGACCGTAAACAAAATGCCGAAGATAAAGTAAACCGGCAGCTTGGCGCGTTCGGCGAAACCGCCCCAAGCGATCGCCAGCGATACACCGGCAAAAGCCAACTGGAACAGGAACTTGATGCCGATTGGCACATCCGAGCCGGACAACGCCGAGAAGGCCGCTTGCGCTTGATCTTCCAGACCGGAGACGAAAAACCCGGTAGTGCCGAAGAAGCTGTTGCCGTCGCCGAAGGCGAAGCCAAAGCCAATCGCCCAGAAGGCGATGGCGCAAATACCAAAGGTCAGAATCGTTTTGCCGGCGACGTGTCCGGCGTTTTTCATCCGGGTCGAACCGGCTTCCAGCAGCGCGAAACCTGCTTGCATGAAGATGACGAGAATGGCGGCGAGCATGACCCATACGGCGTCGATTGCTCCCGTCAGCTGTGCCGGCGTTGCATCATCGGCAAATGCCAATGTCGGAAACAGCAAGGCGAGTACCCCAAAAGCGAATAAAAACTTCTTAACCACACGACCACTTCCTTTAATGTTAGTTTTTATAACATTCAATGAAATTCTTAATGTCATTATATACAGGAACACTTGGTTTGACAATAGCCTTTTCACGATAAAATAGAAAAAAGCGAAAAATAACCTAACATGAAAGTTAAATAATTCGTGTTTGGCATTTTTCACTTGCTTTGGTGTCAATATTTCTACCTTAACAAACCTGTCTCTGCCCGATTTTGGACAAGCATCACGTTTGACTGTACGCTTTTGAATCAGGTATCATAAATCTATAGAGGTGTTCCATATATATAAGAGTTAGGAGTGATTGCAATGGGAGAAGCGAAGCTGTACAAAATCGGAGAGCTGGCCAGTCTGGCCGACGTCAGCACCCGGACCATTGATTATTACACCAAGCTCGGTTTGCTGGAGCCCGAACAACGTTCGGACACAAATTATCGGTTGTACAGCGATGAAACCTTGGCGCGGCTCAAGCGGATTGAAAGCATGAAAAAAGACAAATATACGCTGGAAGAAATCAAAGCGAACCTCCGGCAGTGGAGCAAAATTTCCCGCGACGATACCGTGACAGATAAACTAACATCGCTGCAGCTGCATATTGAAGCATTGGTTAAGGAAGCCAAGGAAATCGGCCCGCTCATCCAGCAACTGAAGCCCAATCAATTAAAAAAGCTGTACAAAATTTTGACTCAGCCCACCGCGGCCTGCATCGAAGCGCTGCTGTACCTCCTCGGAAAAGGTCCCTTTACTTAATCCGCATGGAGGTAGTTTGTGGTGTGGGAGATTTATCCGACCATTAAAGTTTAGTAACAAAAAAATAAGACAGGGCGACCTTCCGCCTCTGTCTTATTTTCTTCTTCGCGGTTGCGGTATAACTCATTGCCTGGCAAGCTCTTTCAGTCGTTCTGGCGACCACAAATGGGTGTGTTCGGAAAAAGCGGCCCAAGGCGACTCGCTATCGGCTGCTTTTTGCAAAATTGCCGCAAATTTTAAAGCAAGCGTATACCGATCCCCGGCGGATTGGGAGATATGATTGCCTGTTTCAATGATCGTAGCTATGGGAAGCACAATGGTCACAGGGACTTTGGGATTGCTCAAGTGTCCATAACCAGCACTTTACTTCTCATTAGGGGCTTCCTCCTGGGACAAGCTCATCTTAATGTAGCCTTTGGTACTGAGCTGCCCAACAGGTCCCGAAGCCAACAGCTTGGCTAAATTCCCTATGTCCTCCAATAAAGTCAGTTTGCTTTCTCCCCTCGGAGAGCGGTGGGCGACCATAATAAATGGCAACATTTCCGGCCCTAATTCATCCATGAGCGCCGGGTTATGGGTCGTAATAAGAATGTCCACTTGTCGCTCTGCGCCAATCCTTTTCAACAGTTCCAATAAATATTTGGCTCTTGAGGGGTGCAAGCCGTTATCTACTTCCTCAATAACAATTAACGTTTCTTTCGGCCTGGTCAACAATGCCGTCAAGATGCCCAGAAACCGGAGTGTCCCATCGGACATGCCGCGAGCATCCCGGCCAAATTCGAGGCGTTGTTAGCCAAGGTCGTGGTTAATGGCTTATAACCTCTCATTGAATATGGTACAGGATCAAGAATGAAAATATGGCCCAGAGTTCTGGTAACGCATTCGACCGCCTTGTTCAATTTTTTTCTTTGACTTTGAATGATCAGTTGGCTAATAACGGAAACAGAGCGCATATATTCCTGTTTGACAGACCTGCCTTGACCATTATACAGTTCAACAGATATGCCCGGGCTCTCAGCCAGCGCGTGACCTTCAAAAAGCTTGGTTGCTGCACCCTCCCGATCCCCTTCGCACCTGACAATATGCAGCGATTCGGCAATCAGCTCGATTTGAGGAAGGGTTTGCACGGTGACACGATACCGGTAGTCAGTTCCATCCTGATCTTGAACTAAAGCTTCCAGGGTAAACGAAGTGGCAGGTTTCCTCGCCGCCCATTCCATCCCCCCTCGAATCCCGCCCACTCGGCAAAGCTTTTCCAATCGATCAATCTTATTTGTTTCAGCACGCCGCTCAACTCCAGACAAATGCCAACTTTTCCCTCATTGTACCGCTTTTACGGCGGCTTATCAAACTGCTGGAACCATCAAAAACACTGAAAATATTCCAGCAAAAAGCGGCGGAATACTTCCGCCACCAGCGGCAGCTGCTCGCCGCTGCGCCGGATCAGCCCCACGGTCCGCGTCACCTGCGGATCGGTCAGCCGCACCTTGGCCGGCTGCAGCAGGCCGCCTTCCATCAGCGCCATGCCGGGCAACAGACTGACGCCCATGCCCGCCGCGACAAGGCCGCGAATCGTATCCGTCTCTTCGCCTTCAAATTCAATCTTCGGCGCAAAACCGGCCTGCATGCACGCCTCCATCACGATCGCCCGCAACGAATATTCCTCGCTGAACATCACAAACGGCTCGTGTTTGAGCTGCTCCAGCCGGATCGAATTGTAGTCGGCCAGCACATGGTTGGTCGGCAAAATCGCAAACAACTCCTCGGTCAGCAGCCGTTCTCCCACCACTTGCTCATGCGATTCAGGGAACGGCGAAATGAACGCCAGATCGATTTCTCCCTTGGTCATATCGCGGATCAGGCTGTTGTATGTCCCTTGCCGCAATCTGAACTTGACGTTCGGATGATCCTTCTTGAATGCCGCCACCACCGACGGCAGCAGGTTGATCACCAGACTGTGCGGGAAGCCGATGCGGATCTCGCCAGCCTCGGGATCAAGAAACTCGTGAATCTCGTTGACTGCCCGCTCCAGATCGGTCAGAATGCCTTCCACCCTGCTGAGCAGCAGCCGACCGACCGAAGTCAGATGCAGGTTGCGCCCTTTTTGCACAAACAGCTGTACGCCCAGTTCCTCCTCCAGCAAATGGATTTGCCGGCTGACCGCCGACTGCGCCACATGCAGCTCCTCCGCCGCCTGTGTCACATGTTGCTTGCGGGCTACTTTCACAAAATATTGCAATTGTCTTAATTCCACACGAACGCCCCCGGCCCGCTTGTTTTGCTGATCCAGCCTTCTATTATAACGAGCCTGAAACGATTGGACAAGCGATCTGCAAAAAGTTTATAATGAATAAGTTACCCATGTTGAATGGAAAATAAAGGAGGAAACACGAATCATGGCTCAAGAACGTACAGGCGTTGCGACTTTGAAAGGCAACCCGATCACGCTGATCGGCCCCGAGCTCAAAACCGGCGACAAAGCTCCTGACTTCACTGTTAACAAAGATCTGATGAACACCGTATCGCTGGCGGACTACGCCGGCAAAGTCAAACTGATCAGCGTCGTTCCTTCTTTGGATACAGGCGTTTGCGACGCGCAAACCCGCCGCTTCAACGAAGAAGCTGCCGGCCTTGGCGAAAACGTCGCGATTCTGACGATCAGCGTCGACCTGCCCTTCGCGCAATCCCGCTGGTGCGGCGCAGCCGGCATCGACAAAGTCGTAACGTTGTCCGATTACAAAACGAAATCGTTTGGCGAAGCCTACGGCGTGCTGATCAAAGAAATCCAGCTCGACATGCGTTCGATTTTCGTCATCGACGCCAATGACACGATCCAATACGTCGAGTATTTGGGCGAAATGACCGAGCATCCGAACTACGAAGCCGCGGTTGCTGCCGTGAAGGCGCTGCTGTAAGTGCGCTTCGCAGCTACATAGAACACAAAAACAGCAAGGAGGCCTGGCTTCCCTGCTGTTTTTATTAACCGTCTATTTTATAGGAAGCAAGCTTCCGATCGAGCTGTTTGAAAATATCGAGAATCGTGCGGTAGTTGGAGCCCAGATCGCCCAGCGAGCCGCGTGAGGCGGAATAGATGTCGACGGCGGTTTTCGTCGGATTGATCGCAAACAACGTAAGCGTAATATCCTGGGTCCGTCCGAGAATCGTCCGGCGCTCGGCCACGATTTCGCCGACGTTTTTCACCTCGTGCAGCAGCCTGTAGCCCGGCGTTTTCTTCAATACGGCCGTTACCTCTTCCCACACCTGGTCCTTCGGCAGCTTGTAGTATCTCGTTTTCAGCAGCGGATCTCTTGCTCTATCTCCGGTCAGTTCATGACTGCGAATGATTCCTGCCAGCGTTCTCTTTAGCAAAAGCCTTTTCCCCCTTCGATGAGTGTATAGACTGCTTGCCTTTTCTACACTATCTTTTATCTTACCACTGATTAGGTTTCAACAAAAGGGGGAAATTGAAAACGAGTGGACCGTGGACCGGGCGGACCGGCAAATCAGCCGAAAAAGGTTTTGTACAGCAGATAAGCATTCAGCGCGGCAATGATCACGGCGACGATCCAGCTCAGGACGATCATCCATTTGGGCGCGACAAGCTCGCCCATTTTTTTGCGCGAAGACGTGAATTTGACCAGTGGAATGACGGCAAAAGACAATTGCAGCGACAGGATCACCTGGCTGAGCACAAGCAGATCGGTTGCGCCGCGTTCGCCGTAAATACCGATGACGATGACGGCCGGGACAATCGCGATCAGCCGCGTAATCAAACGGCGCAGCCACGGCGTCAGCCGGATGTTGAGGAAACCCTCCATGACGATTTGGCCGGCCAACGTGCCGGTCAAGGTCGAGTTTTGCCCCGAAGCGAGCAAGGCTACGCCGAACAAAATGCTGGCGGCGCCGGTGCCGAGCATCGGCCCAAGCAGCTTGTAGGCGTCCTGAATTTCCGCAACTTCTTGGTGGCCGCTCGTATGGAACGCCGCGGCGGACAAGATCAGGATGGCGGCATTGACGAACAGCGCCAAGGTCAGCGCGACGGTCGAATCTATGGTCGCAAAGCGGATCGCCGCGCGTTTGCCTTCGATTGTCGGCTCGATTTTGCGCGTCTGGACGATCGAAGAATGCAAATAAAGGTTATGCGGCATTACCGTAGCGCCGAGAATGCCAAGCGCGATGTACAACATGTTCGGGTTGGTTACGATTTCTTTGGTCGGGATAAAGCCGGCGAACACTGCCTGCATTTCCGGGCGGGAGAAAATAATTTCCATCACAAAACAAAAGGTAATGAGTGCAATCAGGCTGATGACCATCGCTTCGATGTAGCGGAAGCCGCGTTTTTGCAGCAGCAGCACAAGCAGCACGTCAAGCGCCGTCAAGATGACGCCATACAACATCGGAATGCCAAACAGCAGGTTTAGCGCGATCGCTGCGCCGATCACCTCGGCCAAGTCGCAGGCAGCAATCGCCAGCTCGCACAAGACCCACAGTCCGAACGCCACCGGCTTGCTGTAATGATCGCGGCACGCTTGCGCCAAATCGCGGCCCGTCACGATGCCAAGCCGTCCGGCCAACGCCTGCAGCAAAACCGCCATCAGGTTCGAAATTAAAATGACGGACAGCAATGTATAACCAAATTGCGAGCCGCCCGCAAGGTCGGTCGCCCAGTTGCCGGGGTCCATATAGCCGACGGCTACCAGATAGCCGGGGCCGACAAACGCAAGGAGCTTGCGGAAAAAGCCTGCTTTTTTCGGGACGGGCATCGACTGATGCACTTCCGGCAAGCTCGGCGCTGCCGATGCCTTTCTCCAGCCTGATTGCTTCCGATGAAGCTCCTGATCGATCGATTGAACTGCCGGTTCCATAGAAATTCGCCTTCTTTCTCAAGAGCAATAAAGTTGCACTGTGGAAACATATGCTCAGTATACTATACAATTTTAAATTATGCTACAGGTAAAAAAATATGTTTGTACGAAAAAAAGTTTCCCCAAGGAAAAAAGTGAGGTCGAGATCAACATGCATATACGGACGGCACAAACGATGCAAGATATCGACGACGCTTACGCGATCGAGCGGTCCGGTTACCCGCCCGAAGCCGCGGCTTCGCACGAAGCGTTCCGCTTCCGCTTCCGAACGTTCGGCAGCTATTTCCTCGTGGCCGAAGCCGAGGGCCGCATCGTTGGCGTCGCCAACGGCGTCCGGCTGGACGACCCGGATCTTGCCGACGGCGGCATCAAGCAAGCGCAAGGCGCCGAAGCCGGCGGCGCGTATTTCTGTCTGCTGACCGTCGTCGTCGCTCCGCAGCACCGCGGCCAAGGTTATGCGGCGGCGCTGCTGGCCGCGGTGATCGCTCAGGCGCGGCGCGACCGGCTGGCCGGCATCGCCTTGATGTGCGAGGAGCCGCTGATCCCGTTTTACGAGAAATTCGGCTTCGCCTACATCCGGCGTTCGGCTTCGCAGCATGGCGGCATCGTCTGGCACGAGATGCAGCTTGGTTTGCAAACGGCGGACGAGGATGCCGATAGCGGCGGCAGGGATCGGGGCGAGAAGTAGGACAGGCGTGGCAATATTTCCCCATCGCACGCCGCTTCTTCCGGCGCACGATACGGGCAGCGCGGGCCGCCGCGCCAGCGCACGGCGTCTGCCTCGCGGCGGCGACCAGATCCCGTACACAGATAAACCGCGGCCCAGATTTTTTTGCCGAATGCTTTCATTTAAAGAAGGATTTCCGTCGCCAACTGCGAATATAGTACATCGAGAATCTTTGTATATTGATTAAACTAAGATTGGATGTTAACGATATCGAGCCGAGGTGAAGGAATTTGTCTTACTTTTTGGGATTGGATTTGGGCACTTCCGCAGTGAAATGTATTCTTGTCGATGAGCAAGGCGCCGTGATCGGCAGCCATAGCGTGGAATATCCGCTTGATCAGCCGCATCCGGGCTGGGCCGAGCAGCATCCCGCGGATTGGTGGCAAGGCACGGTCGCAGGCATCCGGGCGCTGCTGGCGACAACCGGGATCGGCGGCGCAGCCGTTGCCGGCATCGGCTTATCCGGCCAGATGCACGGCTCGGTGTTTCTCGACGCCGCGCAGGCGGTCATTCGCCCGGCGTTGCTCTGGTGCGATCAGCGCACCGCCGAGCAATGCGCCGAGATCGAGCGAGCCGTCGGCGTTGACGAGCTCGGCCGCCTGACCGGCAACCGGGCGCTGACCGGCTTCACCGCGCCCAAGGTGCTGTGGCTGCGGCAGCATGAGCCGGAGCATTATGCCCGCGTGCGCCATCTGCTGCTGCCGAAAGATTACGTGCGGCTGCGCCTGACGGGCGCCTTCGGCATGGACGTCGCCGACGCCAGCGGCACGCTGCTGCTGGATGTGGCCGCGCGCCGCTGGTCGCATACCGTCACCGAGCGGCTGGGCGTCCCGCTCGACTGGCTGCCGCCGCTCTACGAGTCCGGCGATATCGCCGGCCGGCTGCTGCCGGAAGCGGCGGCGCTCACGGGCCTGGCCGCAGGCACGCCCGTGGTGGCCGGCGGCGGCGACCAAGCGTGCGGCGCGGTCGGCGTCGGCGTTGTGCGCGAGGGCATCGCTTCGGTGGCCCTCGGCACGTCCGGTGTCGTCTTCGTGCACGACGACACGTATCAGACGGATGAAGCGTACCGGCTTCATTCGTTCTGCCACGGCGTGCCCGGCAAATGGCACCGCATGGGCGTTATGCTTGCGGCGGGCGGGGCGTTCCAGTGGTGGCGGCGGCATTTCGCCCACGAGGAACTCGCCCGCGCGCAAGCGGAAGGCCGGGACGTCTACGACGTGTTGACGTCCGAGGCCGCTGCCGCTCCGCTGGGCAGCGAAGGGCTGCTCTTTCTCCCGTATTTGACGGGAGAACGCACCCCGCATCCCGATCCCAAAGCGCGCGGCGGCTTTATCGGGCTGAACTTGCGGCACGGCAAAGCGCATCTGACGCGCGCCGTGCTGGAAGGCATCAGCTTCGGCCTGCGCGACTCGCTGGAGCTGATCCGCGCTTCCGGCGTCGCCGTGCGCGAGCTGCGGGTCAGCGGCGGCGGCGCGCGCAGCCCGCTGTGGCGGCAGATGATCGCCGACATCTTCGGCATCCCGGTCGTCACCGTCAACTCGACGGACGGTCCGGCTTACGGCGCGGCGGTTATGGCCGCTTCCGGCGTGCTTGGCCAGGGCATCATCGAGCTGTGCGACGCCTGGATTCGCATCGTCGACCGCGCGGAGCCGGACGCTGAGCGCCATGCGGCCTACGAGCCGTATTACCGGATTTACCGCGAGCTGTACGCTGTGCTGAAACCAACTTTCCATCAGCTAAGCGATCTCGTTCAAGGCTAAACGCCTTGTGCGCACCGCGCGCGATACCCGGCTGCAATGCCGGCCGTACGGCGCGGCGGCGTCCATCCCTGCCCGCCGCTTCTCCATCCCGCCCGGCCCGCCAACGCCGCTGCAAAGCCGCTTCGCCAGCGAAGCTGCCGCTTTGCAGCGGCTTCCTTTTTCTGAGGCTAGGAAAGCGGCACAATTTGATATACGATACGATAGAAAGATCGAGCGGCGGACAAGCCGCTCATCGACCGGGAGGCCGTTCACGTGCAAGAACCCGATTTCCGCAGTGCGGCGCACGCCGCACGTCCACGCCGCAAACTTACGGATGGGCAACGTTACGCCCTGATCACAGCCGTCTACGCGGCCTTGATGATTCCTTCTTATTTTATTCTCCATCCGTACATGGTGATCGGCATTCCGCTTGTCACACTTGGCTTGACGCTGTATATGCTGCGCCACGAATATGCTGCGGTCAGCTTGCGCGACTTGCAGGGCCGGAGCATCGGCTACTGGACGCAAATCGGCATCTTGGCCGCCTTGCTGGCCCAGATCGCCTTTCATCTGCTTTACCCCCACGAGACCGCCGTCAACGGCGTGCCGTATCAGCTTATGCAGCGATACCCGATGATGCCCGTTTATATGGTGCTGCAAGCGCCTGTCGTCGAAGAGGTCATCTTCCGCAAAATCCTGTTCGGCCGGCTGCGCAGCCAACTGTCCACGCCGGGCGCGGCGCTGCTTAGCTCCGTGCTGTTTGGCGCGCTGCATCGCGATTGGAGCGGATTCGCGCTTTATTTCGCCATCGGGCTATTGTTTTGCTGGCTGTACGCCCGCTCGCGTTCCATTCTGCCGTCCTTATGCGCGCATATGGCGCTCAATACGATCTTTTTATTAAATATTTCCCTATTCTCATAAAATATTTTCCGTTTTCGACTTTTTTGGCCTGCGCGAAGCAGGACTGCTGTCTTTTTCTGTCGAAACAGGAAAATAACCGGCATCAATCCGCACACCAAAGGGGGATGGTCCATGCATCTGGTCATCAACAGCTTTTTTTCTTTCCTGGAATTTCTCGCCGGCATGTCACTGGCCAACGTTTTGTTCCGGCTCCCTTACGAAAACCACAAACTGCTCAAACATGTGCTGATTTCACTGTTTCTCGGCATCATCGCCGGCTACTTCTTCATCTATTGGCCGCAGCTGGGCGCTTATACGTTTGCCTTCAAGCTGTTTATGTGGATCATCGCCATGACCGTCGTATTTCGCATTTCCATCTGGTACAGCGCGTTGATTGGCGTCATTTCCGCCCTGATCGGGGGCGGGCTGGAATACGTCGGCTACCTGATCACCAACCTGATCCAAGCGGTTAATCTGGGAGCTCTGTCCGAACTCGCCCGCAGCATCGTGCTTGGCTGTGTGTCGCTCGTTTTATACGGAATTTCGCTGTTTCTGGGCCGCAAAAAATTCGGCTTTCACATTCCCAACATTTACAGCAAACCGCCGCTGAACAAGCTGTCGATGATCGTATCGGCCATTTTGCTGGCCTCGTTGTTCGCGCTGATGGTCGCCGCGTATTTGTTCACCGGCATGATCAGCTTCACGCATGTGATCGTCGTATGCTCGCTGCTCGTTTGCGTATCGCTGACCGTCGCTTTCTCCTATAAATTCAACAAGAAGCTGCTGCTCGACAAATACACCCGGGATGGCCGGCAGCCATGGATATGATCGACCGCTGGATTGCCCGAATCGCCGATTATTCGCTCGCGCATAATCCCGAATCGCCTTCCAGAAGCGTGATCATCTTCGTCTTTCGTCTCTTGAGCAACGTCGTGCTGACCTTGACGCTAACCCTGCTGGTCTGCGCGTTGACCGGCCACTGGCCGGAAGCCCTGATCGTCATCGGCACGACCATGCTCATCAAAATATTTATCGGCAGTCTCCATTTCAACTCCATTCTCTTCTGCGTCCTGTATTCGTCCGGTTCCATGATCATGCTTGCGCATATCGAATTGGCCGCCCCCTCACTCCTCTATCTGCTATCGGCTTGTACGATCGCGCTCATCACCCTGTACGCTCCGCAAAACATTTCCGTCTTCTTCAAGCTTCGCCCGCATCAACTGGTTCATCTGAAATGGGCAGCGATTGCCCTGGTCGCCCTCTTTGCCTGGATTCAGGTGCCTCTGGCCGTAGGTACATGCTTTTTTCAGGCCGTTTCCATAACCCCTTTGTTCCAGCGGTTGTTCACCTTTCTGGAAAGGAGGTAAGCTTATGAAAACCTTGATGCTCCGCCTGATCACCTTCATCGTCGCCGCCGTCGCACTCGTCGTTCCCGTTGCTGGTCCGTTAAGCTGGTTCAGCTATTCGCCCGAAATTCCCGATGAATTGAAAAAACAATGGCAGGGATAAACTGCCGCAGCCGTCAGGCGATGTCCTGACGGTTTTTTTGCGTTAGGCGCAAGGCCTGTCGCGCCGGCCCGACCTGATCCCGGTAGTTGCTCGCTTCCTCCGTCCGCCCCACTTCTGCCCGCTGACCCTGCCGGCGCAAATCCGATCCGCATATGGCAAAAAGCCCCGCCCCGCCAACCGGCGAAACAGAGCTTTCCCTTAAACAAGCGACAAAAAAACCCGCCTATGCCGTCCGATTTTGGCGTTTCAAACCCGCTCTCGCAGGTGGGTGATCGCAGCAGCGCTTTTGAAGTCCCTTTTCGAGGGCATGTCAGCCACGTTGTCCTATTGATCTCCCTAGAAACAGTCATTGGTTCAAAACAACTTAAAACCGAAACGAACATCGCAGGATTTAATTGTACCTTTATTATAGTGCCGCCGCTTTATAATTTCAACTGGCAGCTCTAGCCGTTAGTTTGGTCGGTTTTCCTCGGATTTATGCAAGTCGATCGACTGCGCTTCCTCCAGCTCGCGCGCGGCTTCTTCGCTGCGCTGCCGCTCCTGCTCGTCCAAGGCCATCTGCTTGAGCTGCAAGCCCTGGAACGCCCGGTAGAACAGCCAGAACGAAAGCGTCGCCATCACGCTGCCCGAGAAAAACGGCACGAAGAAAAAGTTCATATACGTCACGCTGATATAGACGACAATGCCATTGAGCACCAGCATGAAAAAGGACGTCACCGGATTGCCGATCGTAATCAAAATCGCGTTTTTGACCAGTTGCAGCGTCTTCATGTGCAAATGCGTCATCAAGGCAAAAAAGTTGAACACCGCCAGCGTAATGATCACATAAAAAATGATAAATACAATGGAAATCGCGCTCAGCGAGCTGCTCAAACGGTTGTAATAAAAAAAGTTGACGGCGATGATGCCGACAACGGCCATCAGCAAGAGTCCGCCGAGCAAGCTTTGCTTGTAATTCTCCTTGTAACCGCGGAAAAACGTCTTGAACATCGGCACGTCTTCATCGCCCATCACCCATTTGCGCGTAACCGTAAACAACGCCGCCGTCGCCGGGAACAGCAAAAACGGCGCCAGCACGCCCGCGGCAATCAGGCTGTAAAAAAATGAACCGGCGTCTTCCGCTCCGGCAATCAACCCGAGAAATACGATAAAAAAGACGGGCAGGGAGCAAAAAAACCACAATAAATTCGTGACCGTCAAGCGCATGATCCATTCGGTAATTCGGTAAAGCCCGCCCATTGCACCTTTAAGTTCCAAAATCGCGTCCTCCTCAACATCCTGATCCTGATCTTGTCCATGTTCATTATACCGTATGTGGCCGATGAAAAGAAAGGCGAAGATCCGGCCGGATCTTCGCCTCGCAGCGGCTTGCCAGCCGCCTGATATTAGTTGTTCACCAGCGTTTCTTCGCTCTTGCGCGGCGCTCTGGAGCGGTCGCGGCTTGGGCCGGAGCCGTAATCGCGGTTGCGGCTGCGGCCATCGCCGTCACGGTATTCGCGGCCGCCTTCGCGGGAGCCGTATTCACGGCCGCCGTCCTTGCGCGGGTAGCGGTTCGAGCCGTAGCCGCCCGATGGACGGTCGCCGCCGCGGCCCCGATCGCCGCCGGAACCGTAGCCGCCGCCTACGCGGCGTCCCTGGCTGCGAACGTCGAACTTTCTTTTTCTCGCGCGGATCGGCTCTTCCGGCGTCAGCTCGATTTCGACTTCCTTCTTCTCGCCGGTCAGCAGCTTCATCGCCGCGGCCAGCAGATTGACGGAATCGTATTGCTCCAGCAGTTGAATCGCCAGACCTTTAAATTCGCCTTGCGTTTCGTCCTGCAGCACTTCCATAATGCGCTCGGCGGTCATTTTTTGCTTGCCTTCAATCGCTTCGGCCAGGCTAGGCAGCGGCTTTTTGCTGATTTTGTGGCGAGTGACTTTCTCGATGAAATGCAGGTGGTCGATTTCGCGCGGCGTGACGAATGTCCAAGCCGTGCCTTCTTTGCCCGCGCGGCCGGTACGGCCGATCCGGTGCACATAGCTTTCCGGGTCCTGCGGCAGGTCGAAGTTGATGACGTGGGTCACGCCCGACACGTCCAGACCACGCGCTGCTACGTCGGTAGCGACCAGCACGTCGATGCTGCCGTCGCGGAATTTGCGCATCACGTTGTCGCGTTGGTTCTGCGACAGGTCGCCGTGCAAGCCTTCGGCGGCGTAGCCTCTTTTTTGCAGCGCTTCGGCCAGCTCGTCGACTCTGCGCTTCGTGCGTCCGAAGATGATCGCCAGCTCCGGCGCTTCCATATCGAGCAAGCGGCTGAGCGCTTCGAATTTTTGCTTTTCATGCAGTTCGATGTACGCCTGGTCGATCAGCGGCGCGCTGATCTGCTTCGGAATGACCGATACATGCTCCGGGTTTCTCAGGAATTGCTGCGCCAGCTTCTGGATGTTCGTTGGCATCGTCGCCGAGAACAACATCGTGTGGCGTTCTTCCGGCACAAGGCTCAGGATCGACTGGATATCTTCCATGAAGCCCATGTCGAGCATTTCGTCCGCTTCGTCCAGCACGACGGTTTGCACATCGTCCAGCTTGATCGTTTTGCGATTGATATGGTCGAGCAGACGGCCCGGCGTGCCGATGATGATTTGCGGCTTTTTCTTCAGCGCGCGGATCTGCTTCACGATGTCCTGTCCGCCATAGATCGGCAGCGAACGAATGCCCTTGAAGCGGCCCAGCTTGGCAATTTCTTCGGCGACTTGAATCGCCAGCTCGCGGGTCGGGCACATGATCAGCGCCACGATGCGATCTTCCTGAATGTTGATTTTATGCACGAGCGGCACGCCAAAAGCGGCGGTTTTTCCTGTGCCCGTTTGCGCCTGACCGATCAGATCGCGGCCCTCCATGGCAAGCGGAATCGTTTTTTCCTGAATCGGGGTAGACTCTTCAAAACCCATCTCTGTAATTGCGCGCAAAACCTTTGGTTCCAAACCAAACTCCTGAAATGTTTTCAAATAAATTCAATCTCCTTCTGTACAGGGCAGGCAAATGCCTTGTTTCTTTATTTACCCTTAAGTACGACTTCCTATCCGGTTTCTTATCGTTTTCTCTGTGGAATACACTTTCGATTCACATCATCCATGATCCAAACAGCCGCCCTTAAGAACATCTTGCATATTATAGCACAGGTGCTCGTTACATTTCCAGTAAAGTCTTTCCTAAATCAGCCCGAAACTTCGCGCGCAGGTGATACGTATAACAACCAGGCAAGAAAAACGGATTTTTAAGGGAGCGTTGGCAAATGTCGATTTTTAAACGGGTTGGCCAGATTTGGCGCAGCAACAAAACGGCGCCCGAAGCGGCGGCGGCGCGTCCGCTGGAAGAAGCCCAGGTGGGCGATGCGGTGACGCTCGACCTAGAAGAATATGTCATAACTGGCAAGGTGACTTACTTCGATCGCGGCTACGCCCCGCACCGCTATGCGTATTATTTGCAAAGCGGGAAAGCTATTCGATGTCTGCTTGTGCAAAAGGGACGGACGTACGACTGTTTCCTGTGCGATTTTCTGGAAGGCGCGTTGAACGATCCCAACGATGTGCCCAGCCGGCTTGTGCTCGATGAACAGCCGACGTTCGATCTGGAGCATCACCGCAGCGACCTGGCCAAGACGGAAGGCGACACCGATTTCCGCAGCGGCGACGAGGTGCTGTTTTGGCATTATTTTGGGCCGGACGACCGCTATTTCTTTTTGCAGTGGCAGGATGGCAAGTTTGTGGCGCTGGAGGGCGAGCGGACGCAAGGCAGCCAGATCAGGTTTTACAAGGCAAGCCGTTAGGCGGGCTTATCGGTCAAGGCGTACACGCCCTCTTTTGAAAAGAGGGAGCTTGCCGCCGGCGGCAAGCCGAGCACGGGCAAGGGCAAGCGGGCCGGGTCGTTCAAGCGGGAGTAGGCGGCGCGGCTGGCGAGCGCTTTGCCGCGTGCGACTCCCGGTGCGCGGCGCGGCGTCCGGCGGCGACAGACGTCGCGGCAGCGCAGCGGCGGCGGTTGGGGCCTTGCGCGGCAGAATAACAGCAAACGATTGACAGCGAATGGAACAGCGGATCGCGCTCGCGATGCAGCGTCATCCGGGTCAGCCAGTAATCGACAGTTGGCAAAAAGCCCAGCGAGCCGTCCAACCCCGCCACCGCACCCGGCCCGCCGTTTTGACAACCTTCATTTTGGCTTTTTTGTCCGTCGCTCAATATTTGTAAAAATCGCCTCTTTATAAATGAAGTCTTTGTGCTATAATGAAAATGTAATTTCATATAGTTCTGGTTCCATTCAATGACAACGATTCAGGCGTAAGTCTTTTTCTAATCCTTTGATTGGAAGGGTGAGGCTTGTGGAGACAGTGAAACTTTCCAGAATTGTGATGAAATTAGTGCCCGAATTATACGAATCCTTGACGAACAACGAGCTGGAATCCGAGATCATTCTCTGGCACGGTTTGGACGCCTTGGCCGAACACGATGTTATGGAAATTATTCAATTTAGCATTCTGGAACATCACAAAGACGCCCTGTACCATTAAGAGGCCGCTGAAAAAGTCCATTAATGAAGGTGCAGACTCTCAATATTTTGAGGGCGCTGTGCCTTTTTTCTTGTATACTTTAAAGTAATACGTCGGAAGGGTGAAGACCATGTTCCAGCCTCAACTT